>JAEEGK010007608.1_pt1 | contig 25793 bp, 16 predicted proteins | sample 8958771 | NCBI WGS metagenome assembly JAEEGK01 (sample SAMN16246547, study PRJNA631951) | gut metagenome | biome: gut microbiome; feature: rumen; material: SC-attached | host: Bos | place: Iran: Karaj | collected 2018-10
CAATTAATTTATATGTTACAAATTTTAAAAAAAAGAAAATGAAAAAAAAAATAATTTAAAAAATGAAAATGAAAATTTTATAGGAAAAAAAAGAAATAAAAATGATGAAAAAATAAGTAATATAAATTCATTAATAATTAATAATTTAAATAATATTTCAAATAATACAAAAGAAATAACAGAAAATATAAATGAAATAAATTATAAATTTAATAATATTAATAAAAGATTATGTGCTCAAGAAATAAAAATATTAAAAAAATCAAAAAATTTAACTGAAAAATGTTTAATTAGCTATAATGAATTATTTAAAAATATTTTTGAAGAATTAAATGAAAATGGATTTTATATAAATTATAATTATAATATAAATGATAATATTTCAAATATAAATAATAATAATGATATAAATTTTGCAAATAATATTTGTGAAATATTTGATAAAATTTTAAAATATAATAATATAAATAATGATAATGAATTTAATGAAAAATATTTAAATCTATATAATTTATTTATTACTTTAATTAATTTAACTTTTGGTATTGATTATATAAATAATAATATTGATAAAAATTATTCTTTAGATTCATTTATAAATAATATAATTAATAAAAAATTTACAATTGGTAAAAAAACTTATGATTTTAATATTGAAGAAAATTTAATTAAAAAATTAAGTAATAATAATAAAAAGAAAATATTTATAAATAATTTAAATAATTTGTTATATAATATTTTTTATTATTATAATAAGAGTGATATTTATACATTATGTTTAATTCTTGAAAAAATTTGTAATACACATAATAAAGAAAATAAAAAAGGAAATTATGAAAAAAATATTCAATTATTATTATTAAACATTAAAAATATAATAAATAATAATTCAGATAATAAATTTATAAATGAAGAAATTGAAAATATTTATCTTTTAGATTAAAACAATATTTTTTAAATTATTTTATTTAATAATTATTTATATATTAATAATATTAATTAAAACTTTAAAATTAATAAACAATATTATTTTAATTTATTGTTATTATCATTTAATATGGAAATAAATCCATTCAAACTATTTAAAAACTGATTTGTTTTATATATATTTATTTTATTAATTGTATCTTTTTCTAATAGTATATTATTATTATTAATATTTAATTCATTTTCTATTTTGAAATTTTTAATGTCATTTAATTTTTTTTCAATTATTTTAAATTCATTTTCTAAATTTTTCAAATTATTATTTTTATCATTTTCAAATGATTTAATTTTTGTTAAATAAGTATTGGCATTATTAATTTCAATTTTTTTTATTTTTTCTTTTGTTTTTTCAATTAATTCTTTAATTTTATTATTATTATTATTATCTTCATTTAAATTTTCATTAATATCATTTTCAAAAATATAATTTCCTTTTTCATCAACTTCATAAAAAGGACTTAAATGAAAAGGTAATTTTTTTCCAGGTGAATAATTACTAACAGGTAAAATTTTAATATTATTAACACAATCAAAAATCCATTGTGGTTGAATATATTCTTTATTTTCTTTAATAATTATATTTTCAATTGGTCTATCAATAATATAATGTGTTATTCTTTCATCATTTTCATTAAAAGAAGAATTTTCTGAGTCATCTCCATATAATCCACCACATGATAAAATAATCATTTCAAATATTTCTTTTTGTATTTCTCTACTTATGAAAAAAACATAATTTTTAAATAAAGTTTTTAATTTTTTATCTTCTTCTTCTTTTTTTGATATTTTATTCCATTCTTCACTTTTTATATTTATTTCTTCTTTTATATTTATTTTCTCTTTTGAATTTATTTTCTCTTGGAATTGTCTTATATTTAAAGAATTAAAACCAAAAAAAGGAATATCATAATTTTCTTCTGGAGGAGGATAATTTAAACCAATATCTTTATATAATTTAAAATTAACAAATTTCATTAATGTTAAATATAATTCTAAAAAATCATTCATTATTTCATAATCTATATCATAAGTTAATTTTTGAGGATGATTAAATGGAGAAAGAAAAGTTATTGATTGACCTAAAATTTCTATATTTAAATATATTCCTTTTATTGATATAAAACCTTTTTTAAATATTTGTGCTATTGAAATATATAAATAAAATTCTCTTAAAAGTTTTTGTGACATTTTTACTTTTTCAGGTGAAATTTTTAATAAATCATATTTTGGTAAATTACTAAAAATTCCTATTAAACATAATGCATCATCTAAATCGTTTAATGCATCTGAAAATTTAGGATATCTTTCTTTTATTATATGAGCTAAAGTATATTTTGGCCTATTTTCTATTAATTTTTTTTCATCAAATTTTTCATTTTTTTTTCTTGCTTTAGTTATTTTTTTTTGATAAGATTTTATTTCTCTAAATTTATTTAATAATTTTTCATTTGCTAATAAATTTATATCTTTTGAGGAATAATATGTTTTATTTACTCCTTTAAAATATTTAGTTGGTTCTTTTGGAAAAATCCCTTTTAAAATACATAATCTACGAAATTCATTTAATTTTAATTGAAGTTTTCTTAAAGCTTGAGTTCTTGTTATAAATTTTTTTGAAGCTCCTTTTTTTAATTTTTTTTTCAATCTTTTACCCATTGAGTAAATAATTAATTTTAATAATTATGTTTTTATAATGATAAAAAATTAATTAATTATTTTTATTTAGTATAAAAAAATATCAATCCAAAAATTTATTTTTAATATTATAAACTAAACTTAATCATAAACTTACCCACCAAATAAATAATTTAATATATTTATATATTTTTTTCTCTTTGAGATAATCTTATTCCTTCTTTAAAAGTTTTATCTCCTTTTTTTATATTCTTATCATGTTTTGAATAAATTCCTTTTTTTCCATTATAAAGAAAAACTCCTAAATCTTTATAATAATTAATAATAATTTTATTTAAATAAGAATCAATATCATCAATCCATTTATTTGGATTTGGTTCAACTCTATTAATATCAATAATTTCACTTATTTTTTCATTTAAAAGTTGATTTTTAATATTATTATTAAGAATATCTTTAAATAATTTATCAAAATTTTTAAATTTATTTTTATGAGTTTGTGGTCTATTAATTTGTTCTAATGTGATATTTTTTTTAACTAAACTTTTTGTAGGAATTTTTTCTTTATAAATATTTTGAAATTTAGTAAATGAAGGTCTTACAAATTGTTCAGAAAAATAAACTTGTTTATCAGTTACTCCAACTTTTGAATCAAAATATCTTGAATTTTCATAATCGAATATTTTTTCATTTAATTTTACTAATTTTTCCTTATTTCTTAATAATTTTGGTTGATCTAAATATTCTTGATTTTTTGTTTTTATAATTATTGGTTTTTCTTTTTCATAATCATTTTTTTTTGGTGAATTTTGTAAACTTATTGTTATTGATTGAGTTTTATTTTTTGATATTGTATTATTTTCTGTATTATTTTCAGTGTTATTTTTTAATAAATATAATTTTTTATTTTGTTTCTTTTTAATATATTTTTTATAAAATTCTCTATCATTATCATTTAATGTTTTATTAATGTTAATTGTATTTTTTTCTGGAGTTTCTATTTTTATTTTATTTGATAATACACTATTTCTTTTTTTTATATTTTCTTTTTTTTCATTATTATTTAATTTTGGCATCTCTATATTGTCTGAATTTGTAATAATATGATTTTGGTTTTCTAATAAAGTTTTATATTTATTTAAAAAATATTCTGGAGTTTCATTTCTTATCATAATTGGATTTTTATAATTAAATTGAAAATAATTAGTATTTAAATTTAATTCTTTTCCATTTTTATTTTTAGATTTTTTCATTTCTGCTTCTTTTCTTTTTCTTTCAGCTAATTTTTTTTGATATAATTTTTCTGCTTTATTTGGTATTATATCATATCTTTCACATTCAATATCATTTTCATCAATAATATCCATTAAATCATTATCTGTTAATGTATCTAAAGTATGAATTCTTCTTTTTATTATATAATTATTGTGTTTTTTAAATTTTATATTTTTGAAACTTTGTATATAATTTCTCATTTTTTTTTTTATTTTTTTTGTATATTTTATTATATTTATTACTTTATATATTTTATCATTATTATATTTTTTATAACTTTTTCTTTTTAATTTTAATATGTATTAATTTTAAATTATTATCTATATTAAATTTTTTAATTAAATAATAATTGTAAAATGAAAAATTTACGTGCAATAAAACCAATTGATGAAGATTTTTTTTTAATATATAGAAAAAGAAAAAAAGGTATTCCAAATCCATCAATTGATTATGATAATTTTCCTCAAATTTCAAATACAAAAGAATCAGAATCAAATAGTTTATTAAAAAAAATACCAAAATTAAATATTGATAAAATTAAATATCCTGTAGTTTTTACTCATACTTCATATATAATTGATAAAAAATCAAAATTAAAAAAAAAATATTTTCACAAACAATATTTATTAAGTATTAAATATTTAAAATTCCTTAGTCAAGAAAATTTAACTGAAGATTTTTTAGAAAAACTTTCAATAATAGAATCTTCTACAAATAATATTAATGATAATGAAAAAGATAATTCAAGTTTTACAATTAAAAAAAATCAAACTCAAAAAAAAATAAAAGAATTTTTATCAAATGCAAAATTAAATGAACAAATAAATACTTTAAGAGAATTAGATCAAATTCCTAATTCAGAAATAAAAAATACAGCAAATTATATTATTAATAATATAAATTCAAAAAAAGAAAATGTAAAAGTAAAAAAAGAAATTGAAACTCCAAAATTAATAATTCATAATATTTTCTTTGAATGGATTTTAAATAAAGTTATTCATAAAACTGAAATAAGAAATCAATATAATGAAGTTGTGACAGTTGAATATGTTATTAATTTATTAAATAAAGAAGTAAAATCTTTTAAAAAAAATATTATTAATTATGTTTCTAAAAATGAAAAATTAAAAAAAAACAAAATTGAAAATTCCGATAATGAAGATTTTTTTTCTCCTTATGATGATAATTCAGATGAAGAATTTGATAATAAAAGAACATATCTTTTTACTGATAGAATAAAAAATAATAAAAAAATAAAAAAAATAGATTTTGAAGAAATAAATAATCTAAATTTAAAAAATGATAAAAAATATAATGAAAAAATATTTAGTGATGATGAAGAAAGAAAGAATTATTATAATACAATTGATACAGAAAGAACAATTAATAGAATGAATAAAAATTATAATAAATTAAATCCACTTTCTTTTTCTTCAAATACTTCAAATATAACAAGAAATATAAGAAGTAATATTAGTATTGGTACGATGACTGAAAAAACATATAATTCAAATTCAAATAATAAATTATTTTTTTCTAATAATAATATTGATTCTACTAACGATGATTTTTCGGAAAGAAATAGTCATAGAAAAGATTTATCTTATGCAAAATCTTCAATTATTCCTAATAAAAAGAAAGAATTTATTACTAATAGAGATAGAGAAAATGTTATTTTTGAAAATACAAATGAAAATTTTAATTTAACGAAAAAATCTTTTAGAAATGAGAATAATGAATATTTATATAATAATAATATTAATAATAATAATGGGAATAATAATAAAAATTTACCCAAAATTTTTTATAACAATAAAGTAAGTAATTTAAATTCAAACACAAATAGTTTACAAGTGACAAAAAGAACAGAGAATAACTATACAAAAACAGATAAAATCTATTTTTCTGGAAGTAATACAGAAAGAGAAAGATATGAAATTTTTAATCCAAAAATAACTCAACAATCAAATAATTTTCAAAATACAATGATAAGGAATAATAGTAATAATAATAATAATAATAATAACAATAATAATTATAATAGAAATAATGATAATTATAATAATTATAATAATAATAATTTTAATAATTCTAATGACGATAATAATTATTATAATTATAATAATAATAATTATGATAAAAAATTTCAAATTAATAATATTGAAAGTTATGAAAATGGTAATGATAATAATAAACATAATTCAAGAAAACAAAATAGAACTAATATAATAACAGAAAAAAATTCTCAGAGTAATGATTCGGTTAATAGAACAAAGAAAAAAATAGGTTTTCAAGAAGAAAAAAACACATATTCAAAAATAGATAATTACAATAAAAACAGTGAAAATGAATCAAATTCAGATAATAATGAATCATATTCAGAAAATTATGAAAATGAAGAAGAAGAATATGAAGAAGAAGAAGAAGAAAGTGAAGAATCAATATCAAAAAAAGGTGTTTCATTATATTCAAAAGAATTTAATGAAAATGGTGAAAAAATAAGAAAAAAAAGAAAATTAAAAACAAATAAAACTAATAAAAGTCATAAAAGTCATAAATCAAAAAATAAAAGTAAAAGTGAAAATAGTAATTTTTCAAATTCAATTGAACGAAATAATGAAAAAAAAAGAACTTTAGCAAAAAGAAAAACAGAAAAAAAAAATAATAATAATGAAATAATAAATAATAAAAAATTAGAAGAGGAAGAAAATAAAAATAAAACAAAAACAAATCACAAAAAAAAAGAAAAAACAATAAAAATAAAAGAAGAAGACAAACAAAAGATATTACAAGAAGAATATAAAAAAAAAAATAATATTTTAAATAATATAAAAAATGAAAAAGAAGAAGAAGAAAAAGAAAAAAATAAAAAGGAAAAAATAAAAAGAAATTATGAAGAATATGAAAACGAAATAGAAAATATAAAAAAATCTCCAAAATCAAAAAGAAAAAAAGAAATAAAAGAAGAAATATATGAAGATAATTATAATCCTTTAATTGGAGCAGAAAAATTAATGCAAGAACAACAAGAATTAATAGAACAAATAAAAAAAAGAGAAAAAGAAGAAGAAATTCAAAAAGAAATAAATAGAAAAGAAGAAGAAAAAAGATTAGAAAATCAAAAAAGAGTTCAAGAATTTGTAAAAAAACAACAAGAAGCAAATTTAATTAATCCTGCTTCAAATTATACAAAAAATTTATATAATAAAAATGATCAACAAAATGATTTTTTAAGACAATTATTATTAAGAAATAATCCAAATTTTTTTAATCAAGAAAAATTTGATGAAGATATTGATAATAATAATATAAAAAAAAATAATAATAAACAATATTATACTTTTTCAAATGAAAATTTAAAAAATGAAGAAAATGAAGATAATAATAATAAAAATAATAAAAGAATTTTAATGGGAAGAGGAAGTGAAGATGAAATAAAATTAATATATGATAATTCATATTTATTTAAAAAAAATGAAAATAAAGAAAATAAATTTCAATTAAGAAAAGAAGTACAAGATATTTTAGAAGGAAAATATCAAAAAAAAACAATAGTAGAAGAAGAACCAAAAATTAAAACAGAATTTAAATTTGTTAGAAAAAAAAATATTATAAAACAAAGTCCAAAAAAAATTAAACCAAAGAAAAAATTACAAAATAAAATTAAAAATTTTCAAATTGATAATAATGAAAGTGAAGATGAAGAATTAAAAAAAAAATTAGAAGAAAAAAAAAAAGAAGAAGAAGAAGAAAGAAAAAGACAAATTAATTATGAAGAAAGATTAAATAATTTTTTTAAAAAAATACAAGCTTTAAAAAATAAAAGTAATGATAAATTAGGAGAAGAATTAGATAAATTAATTGATGATCAAATTTATAATACTGATTATGGAATTAATAGAAGAATTGAAAGTAGAATGAATTATTTTCTTGGAACATTAAATAATTATATTTTACAAAAAGAAAATTATAGAAAGTTAAAACAAAGTAATTTAAGATTTAAATCTCCTTGTGAATTTGAAACTACAAAAAAAAGAATTAATAGTCTATCTTAATTATTAATATTATATTTTTTGTTTTTTTAATTTATTTTTTTATTTTTGAAAATTATTTTTTTTGATATATAATAATATTAATTTAATAAATTTTATTAAAAAAAAAATTTTTTTTATTTATATTATTAAATAAAAATTAATTTATATACCAAAAATTTTTTATCATATAATCAAGAAAATAAACTTGAATATTCAATTTAAAACTGATAATAAAAACGTATATTCAAATATATGAATAAGAAAATTCTAATATCTAAATCAGAAAAATTCCTTATTCCTAATTAAATATATATTTACATTATTTAAAAAATTTTTTGGTTATGTTTATACTAATTTAACATAGAATTTTCTATACAAGAATCTTTAATTTTCTTTCGTATTTTTATCTTCAATATTACTAAAATAAATATTTCTTAATGATGAACTCATTTGTTTCCATTTTTCTTTTGTATTTTTTATAAATTCTTCATTTGAAAGATTTGGATTTGTCTTTTTATATTCTTCTTGAAATAATTTAAATGCATTATTTTCAATTTTTTTTTTTGAATTTTCTCTTCTTTTTCTTTTCATTGTTGCAGTTTTAATAAGTGATTTATCTAATTTTTCTAATTTTAAAAATCCTGGTTCTTTACCAAAAAAAAAATTAAAATAATCTTCGTTTGACATTAAATTTTTTTCATTTGAGATTTTATTTAATTGAATTGATGTTATTAAAGTTTGAGTTGAAGATTCTTTTTTTAATTTAATTGAATTATTTAAGTTTTGATGATGTAAATTATTTTTTTGAGAGTCCATGAAAATGGTTTTGTTATTTTTATTATTATTATTTATCAAATTGATAGTTTTTGATTAACTTGTAAAAAGGTACGAATTAAATTATCAAATTAAAAATTTCAATTTTGTTAGATATTACAAATTAAAAAGTTTAATTTTCAAAAATTGAAAATTGATTTTTGTTCATTATTTCTTTAATATAAAATATAGTAATCTTTTAAATAATAACTTTTAGTTAAAATATATAAGGTTTAAAAATTTATCTAAAGGAAGAATTTGACAATTTAAAAGGTTGTTATAAATTTATTTAATTGTTTTGTCATATTTAATTATAAAATATTCTTTTTAAACTAACAAAAATTAGTTATATTTTTTTAAAAGAAAACATTAGTTAGAATAATTAAATAGATATAAAAAATATTTAAAAAATGCTTCTTGTAATGAGTAATTAATACTTATTTTTGTCCTATTTTAAAATGTATTATAATATCATATTTTAAAATTACTAATTTTGGTAATTGAAATATTTTTAATATATAAATGATAATTTATATAATCATTTTTTTATATTACATATATCTTATATATTTCAATATTATTTATACAAAATTTCTTCCTATTTATAAAGGAAAAATATTTTATTTTATCTCATTTTCTAAAATAGTAAGTATTTAAAATTTCGTTAAGTTTATTTTTTTTTAAAGGTTTTTTTATTGTTTCAATAATACAATTAATCTTTTTTAATTCCTTAAGTAAATTTTCTTCAATATGAGCAGAAATAATTATAATTTTAATATCATTATTAATTTCATTTTCATCAATCATATTTTGTATTATTTTTACTGCCTCTAATCCATTCATAATAGGCATCATCATATCTAAAAATATTAATTTATAATAGTTTTTATTACAATTACATTTTAATTTTTTTTTATTAATAATTGAATCAACACATTCTTTTCCATTTGTACTTGTATCACATTCAATATTCAATTTTTTTAACATATTTTTAATTGTTTTTAAATTAAATGTTTCATCATCACATAATAAAATATCTCTACAATGACAAATTTTAATATTTTTAATATTATTATTTTCTAAATTATTATTAAATGTATTAATATTAGATGTATTATTATTATTATTATTATTAGAAATATTATTATTATTATTATTAGATATATTATTATTATTATTATTATTATTAAATGTTTTATTAATACAATTATTTGAATTTGTATTATAATTCTTATGATAAGATTTTTTTTTTTCAATCAAATTATCAGTATTTTTATTATTATTCTGTATTGAATTTTTTTTTTCAAATGTTGAAAATTGACTAGTTCTTTTTTCAAATCTTGAATTTTCTCTTGTTGAAGTTTTTCCTGTTATTTTATTATGATATAAAGAAACTTCTTTTAAATTATTTTCATAATTTTCATTATTAAAAAATAACCTTTGATTATTTAATTTTCCAACTGCAAAATAACTATTTTTATCTCTTTTTAATTTATCTCCTATATTTAAAGAATCTTCATAAGGAAAAGTTTTTCTTTTTATTTTTGTAGTTTTAGTAGGATTAATTTCAATTATTGAGTCTTTTAATATTTCAGAATTATTAATATTTGATTTTAAATTTGTAAAACTTTTAATATTCTTTATTGATTTATCATCTAAAGAAATAATATCTAATTTTTCATATTGCTTTGAATTATTATTAGTATTAACTAAATCTTCATCATTTATTTTTATATTATATAATTGAAAATTTTTTGATGAAGAAGAAAATATATTTGAAGAATTTCTTTGATTAATATGAGATGTTACATTATCAAAGTATTTTGAATTATCATTTATATTTATTATTAATTTTCTATTCATTACTTCAAAAATTTTTTCATTTTGTTTATTTTGAAATTCATTTATTTCTTCATCTTCATCTTCTTCAATTGAATATGGTAAAATTATAGTTAAAATAATATTATCATCTTCATCATATATTTTCATTTTTAAATTTAAAACTTCACTTATATTTTGTAATAATTCTTTTGTCATTTCTATTGTTTGTACTGTTTTTGAAAAATCAAATTCTTCTTTAAAACCAAAATCAATATCATTTATAATTCTACTTTTTCTATTTTGAATTTGATTATTTATTTTTAATTTTTCAAATATTAATTTAACTTTATTATTTGAAAGATTATTAAATTTAAGAATAAATCCACTATTTCTTGGAATTTTATGATATAAAAGAATATATACTCCTCTTAAAAAGTTATCTAAATAATTTTCATTTGATTCAATAAATTTATCTTTTAAAAAAGAAAAATCATTTGTATATTGTATTTCTTTATATTCAAATAAAACACAAAAATGATTTAAAATATTTGTAAATTGAAATTCTAAATTTATTTTTGATTTAAGATTGATTATTAAATTCTTTGAATTATCAAATATTATTTTAAAATACCAAATAAAATTATCAATAAATACTTTTATTAAGTTAACTAATAAATTAATGTTATTTTTTTTTGAGCTTTTATCAATTGAATTTTCTTCCATTTGACTTTCATCATTTAAATTTTCTTCAATTATATTTTGTAATGCATTTAAAGGATTATTTAGTTCATGATATAAAGTTACTATATATTGATATTTTAAACTTTTAATTAAATTATTTTGAATTCCTTTTTTTTCATCATTATAATTATCCATACATATAAAAATATTTTTTTTCACTATTTTTATTTTAACATAAATCATTGATAAAGAAGAAATAAAAGTACCTGATTGGAAATTTTTATATTCTTTATAATTAAAAATAATCTCTTTCAAATTAATTTCAGTTAAATGATTATTTTCCCATTGTTTAAAATCTTCTAATCTTTCTTTAAAAATTTTCATATTTAAATTTTTAGGTATATCTAATAATCCAAAAATATAAGAATTAACTATTTTAATTTTATAATCTTTGCTGTCATTTTCTCTATCTAAAACAATAAGTCCAATTGGAAAAAAATTTAAAGTATTTTGAAATTCATTTTCACTTTTATTTATAACTGTTTCATATGATGATTTACTTTTCATTCTTTTAGAAAGCATTTATTATATTTAATTTATTATAAAAAAATATTTTTTAAATAAAAAAAAAATAATAAAAACTAATAAAAGAAATAAAAATAAAAAAAGAAAAATTAAAAATTAAAAGCTACATTTTTCCTTTTTTTTTTAACGAAAAAAAAACTTAAATAAAAAAATATATTCTATAAATTATGAATATTATTATTATTTTCATCATCAGAATCAGGAACTAATTCCATTCTACACATAGGACAAATAGTTTTTTTTGCAATCCAAGTTTTAATACAATCAGAATGAAAAACGTGTTTATTATTACAAGATAATTGAATAACTCTATCATTATTATTAAAAGAATCAGTACAAATAATACACATATCAACTTCATTTCCATTTTTGGTTACATATTCTTCATATGAAATATCATTTAATTGTTCTTGTAATTTTTTTGCCTTTTGTACTTGTTTATATTCATCTCTAATATCACTGAATAAAACATAAGAAATTCAAGGACAGAAAATTATCATAAAAACTTAATAAAAAATAATTTTTGCAAAAATAAAAAATCCAAATAAAATTAATATTGTAATATAATAAGTTAATAAAATATTTTTTGTAAACTTTCCTCAACTCCATTTTTATCAAATAAAATTTCATAATTTCCATATAAAAACCAAGTAAAAAAAATTAAAGTATTTAAAGAATCAATTAATAAACATAAAGAAGGAAATTCAATATTATGAGGATTATATCTATGTTTAATACCAATATAAATTCTCATTCCAATACAATTTGAAATAACCAAAAATTCATGAACTAATAAAAATAAAATTAAATTAAAAATAAATTCTGTTAAAGGATTTGATGTACATAAATATAAACAATATAAAATTATTAAACGAAAAGTTGCAAATCCTGCTTTATTTTCTATTTTATTTTTACGACGATGATTTCTTTGAAGTATTATTAATTCATTATTTTCTTCATTATTTCCTAATATATAATCATCATCAAAATCATCTTGAAAAATTCCACCTTCTAATGGAACATAGTCAAATAATCCTTGATTAAATTCATTTATATCATTATTGAAGTTTGGATCCATTTTTTTATTATTTTTTATATTTTATTTATACAAATTTTTTTTATTTTTTTTTAATAAAAATTTTTATTTATTATTTATTAGTTTTTATGAATTTTATTTTAAGTTTAAATATTATTAAAAAATATATTATTTAATAATAAGTGTTTCTTAAGTTATTATATCTAGGATATTTATTTAAACTATTATTAGTTATTCTTCTTTTATTTTGATAGTTTCCATAATAATTATTATTATTATAAAAATTATTAGAAAGATTATTTGGACTATCAAAACTTTTTCTTCTTTCAAGATAAGGTTTTCTCCAATAATTATTATAATTATTATAATTATAATTATTTTGATTATTATCATTATCATCTTTTTTATAATTACTATTCATATATGTTATTGGATTTAAAAGTCCTTCTTTTTCATTTCTTTGACTATCATTTGTATTATTATTATTATTAAAAATTCTTTTTCTTGGAATATATTCATATTTTAAAATTTCATGTATATTAACTTTTATAGGCAAAGCTAAAATTTTATTTTTATATTTTGTAAATTCTTCAAATAAATCAATTTTTTTTTTTATATGATCATTATGAAGTTTAAATAAAGAATTATCATTTTCAAGACTTTCTAATTTTTTTGAATTTTCTAAATCTATTTTTTGCAGTAAAAATTTAATGTGCTTATTTGTTAAAACTTGTTCATTTGAAAAATCATATTCAAAATCAACTGTTTTATTAAAAGTATGTGTTATTTTTATATCATTATTATTTCCATCTTTTAATAAAAAGTCAAATGATTTATTTGCCATTTTTAATTTTTAAATTTAAAATCATAAATTTATTATTTAAATATATTATAAAAATTCTTATTTGTTCTAAATGAATGAAAAAAAAAATGATGAAATTATAAAAAAAGAAAGTAACAAAGAAGTATTAAATCTTCAAAATGAAATAATGAAAAATAAAGAAATAAATGGAAATATTGAAGATATTAATAAAGGAAAAATAAATGATTTAGATAATAAAAATAATGAAAAAATATATAATGATTCTAAAAATATTAAAAATGAAGAAAAAAAATATTCAAATATTATTAATAATGAAGAAATAAATATATCAAAAATTAGTATAAGTGAAAGAAATAATAAACCTAATAATATTGAACTTAAAGAAATAAATAATTTAAATCATATAAAAAATAACAAAATAATTAAACCTAATAATATTATAAGTGAAGAATTAAATAAGTCATATAATATTACAAGTGAAGAAAAAATTCATTTAGAAAATATAAAAAAAAGCAAAGAATTCAAAAAAATACAAAATGATGAAATAGTTCATTCAAATAATAATAAAAATAAAGAAAAAAAAATTGATAATAATATTATAAAAAAGAAAGATTCAAATAAAAAAGAAAAAAACAAATTAATATTAATGAATAAAAATGAAGAAAAAATAAAAAATAAACTTTTTCTTTTAAAAATTTTTTTTGTAGTTAGTATATCAATAAATATTTGTGATATAATAGTAATAATTCTTTATCCCTTAATTTTTTTGGACCTAATAAATATAATTTGTTTAATTATAATAACAATTACTTTAATAATAATATTGATAAAATTTATATTAAAAAATATAACAATTAATTTAAATTATTACAAGATAATTGAAAAAATTTTTATATGTATTATAATAGTTATTGCAATTGATTTTTTTAATATATTATATATTATGATATATAAAATTCTTTTAAATGCCGTTACAGATTTTGATTCAAATGAAATTTTATTAGGAATTTTTTTAGTTTTAGGTTATTGTTTATTAAATATCTTTAGTCCTATAATAATTTTAATACAAATAGGAAAAATAAAATTTTTAATTTTAAAACTCTTAAAAAATCAAAAATATACTTTAACTTTTTCTATGAATTCTAGTTTAAGTAATTTAGTAATTCAAAAAAATGATCAAATTTCTTTTGTTAAAAATTCATTAAATGGTTCTTTCATTAGTAAATAAAAATATTATAAGATGTCAAGATGAGTATTTTTTATAAATATGCACTTTATATTTTTTTATTTAATATATATATTTTATGGTTCTTTTATATTTTGAATGTTATTTTTTATATATTATATTTTTTATTTAAAATATTTATTCTTTTTTTGAATAAAAAAATTTTTATTTTCAAAAATAAATAAAACTTATTTTTTTAATTATTTTTTTACATACAAAAAACTAAAAATTTTAAATCAAATATTGAAATAAACCAAATTTAATAAAAAATTAATTCCTATATAAAAATATTCTACATTCAAAACGATTAGATATAAAATATAAAATAAAACACAAAAAAAAAACACATTAAATAAACTCATTAACGATTTTTTTCCCAACAAACTTATCCATATTCCAATAACCAGAAGCAATTAAATTTCCATCTTTATCATATAATTTTCCCATACCATGTTTTTTTCCATTAGAAAAAAAACCATTAAATTTTTCTCCTTTATTATTTTTAAAAATTCCTCTTCCATTAATTAATCCATTTTTAAAAATTCCAATATAACAATCTCCATTTTTCATAGTAAAAATACCATTACCAGAAATAATATTATCTTTAAATTCACCTTCATAAAAATTTCCATTTTTAAAAATAAATTTTCCTTTTCCATTTGCTTTTCCATTTTCCCAATTTCCATCATAAGAATTTCCATTTGAGAAAATATAATGTCCAATTCCATGTTTTAAATTATTTTTATAATTACCAATATATTTATCTCCATTACTATGATAACGAATACCATTTCCATCAATTTTTCCTTCTTTCCATTCACCTGCAAAAATTTCACCATCTAATTGAGTTAATTTTCCATATCCATTATGTTTATTATTTTTAAATGAACCTTCATATATTGTACCATTTTTTAATATTAATTTACCATTTCCTTCTTTTTTATTATTTACAAATTCACCTTCATAATAATCTCCATTTTGAGAATATTGAATACCATATTTTATATTTTGATTATTTTCATCTTGAAATCCTATTATTATTTCTTTTGGTGATATTATTTTTAAAGTAAGATCTTTTAATTTATTTTGGGAATTTATTATTTTTGGATTTGATAATGCTTTTTCTATATATTCAATATATTTTCTTTGAGTTGATTGATTTTTGTTTTGTTTTTCTAATTCTTTTATTAATTTTATTTTTATTTCTTCTTTTGTTATTTCTTTCTTTTTTTTTGGACTTGTATTTATACTATCTCCATTATTTGATATTGTTAAATTATTATTTAAAATTAAATTATTATTTGATTTTTGAGGTAATGTTATTTTTTTTATTTTAAAATTAGTATGTGGATTATATGCTGAAATATATGAATTTTCCTTATTTTTTATTTTTCCTTTATCATCTAATAAAGAAATATTCTTTTTTATATTATCATCATTTTCTTCTTCTATAATTCTATCTGTTTTCATATTATTATTTAAAGTAATATTTGTTAAATTAATTGAATTACTATTATTTATATATTGATGTTTATATGGTGCTACTGATTTATTTTTATAATAACGACTAGTTTGTTCAGAATTATTTTTTGAATACGAACTATTACTGATAAATACATTATTATATTTTCTTGGTGTTAAATTACTTGTTTGAGATTTATCTTTTATTAAATTTAAACTATTTTTTTCACTCATTTTCAAATTAAATGGTTTATTATTAGATATTTTATAATAAGTTGCACTTGAAACTGTATTTGAATTATTATTTATTTTTTGAAAATCAAGTTGAATATTTTTTGTTATTTTTTTTAAATTTTCTTGTAAATCTTTTTCAATTTTAGTAGAAGAATTTAATTGAGATGGATTTGCTGAAAAATTAATATTTATATCATTTGTATTATTATTTGCATTTGTTATAAATTCATCATCAATTCTTGATATTTTATCTAAAGAATCATCCATATCAAAAATACGATGATTATTATCTTTTTTATTTATTATTTCTTTTTCTTTTTCTTTTTCACTTTCATAATTTATTGTTTCTTTATTATTAGTTTCAAAATTATCATTATTTATTTCAATATCATTATTATTATTTTCATTCATTTTCATTTCAGTTGTATTTTTTTTTAATAAAATATTCATTTCATCTTTAAATGAAAGATTAATAATATTTTTTTCATCATTAGGAGGAATTGTTTCAATAGTTTCATTAATCTCATCATTTATTTTTGAATCTTCAAATTCAACTTTTCCAGTTTTCATATTTGTATTTGTATTACCAAAATACATTGGTTCATTATGAATAAATTTAAATTCAGTTGAATATTTATTTGCAGTTGAACTTCTTATTTTTTTATTATAAACATTAAAATTTTTTTGAGAATATGCTAATTCATTTCTTTGAATTGGAGATTTATTTCTTTTTATTTCAGGTTTCATATAAATTATTTTTTTTTCTATTGTCTTTTCTTCATTATTATTGTTATTAAAGAAAATTATTCTTATTACTTCTTCTAATTTTAAATTTGGAATACATGATTCAATACTTAAAACACTTTGGATATTATCTAAAGGACAATTGTTATTTTCATTATTATAACTTAATATACAATGTTTACAAAATGTATGTCCACATTTTGCTATAAAGGGTCTTTTATTTGTTATATCAAAATTTTTATTACAAATATCACATTTTAATACATCTTCAATTTTAGACATAATTTTTTTTTATTAATTATTCTAATAAAAATGATAATTATTATTTATTGAAATTATATTATTATTAAAATAATCTGTAATTAAATAATTTATTAGTAAAGAATTCTTAATATAACAAAATATTTATATTATTCATAATATTTTTTTCAAAAAACTTTCTAAATATAAATATCATAAAATAATAGTTAAACAAAAAATATAAAATCAAAATAAAAAAAATTAAAAAAAATTTAAAAATTTTAAAAAAAAATGTCAGAACTTTCTTCTTTAATAATATCAGAAATAAATAAAGTTCGTCAAAATCCTTCATCATATATATCATTAATTAAAAAGCAAAAAGATTTAATAAAAGGTGAAATATTATATCGTGAAAATGAAAGTCCAATTCAATTAACAGAAGGTGAAAAAAGTTTTCAAAATGCAATAGATTATTTAAAAAAAAAGAAAAAAACATTTAAATTAGAAGAAAATAATAATTTAAATTTAGCAGCATTAGATTTAGTAAATGATATAGGACCAAAAGGACTTTTTTCACATGAAGATTCAAATGGAAATAATTTAAATGATAGAATAGAAAAATATTGTGAATGGGAAAATTGTTGTAATGAAATAATACAATTTTCAAGTAAAAAACCAGAAGAAATTATAATTGATATTATTGTTGATGATGGAATTGAAAATAAATTAAATAGAGAAAGTTTATTTAATGATAATTATAAATTTATTGGTTGTGCTATTAATGAACATAAAGATTTTGGTTTTGTTATTGTTATTATTTTAGTTGGAGGAATTAGAGAAAAAAATTCTTTGTATTTTAATTATGATAATTTTAAATATGAATTTAATGAAAATGATAATAATAATAAAGATAATATTATTGTTAATGATTATCAAATTAATGATCCTGATGCTCCTAATAATACTATTAGTGTTAAAATTATTAAAAAACAAAAAGAATTTAATGGAAAAAAAATTATCGTTGTTCAAAAATTTTATAAATTGGATGATGGAAGTGAACATGTTGTTGAAATTGAAGAATTTTAAAAAATTAATTTTTTTTTTTATTTTATTTAAATTTGTTAAATTGTTTTTTGTTTTTTAATTTGTTAATATTTATTTTTCAATTTAATTTTTTATTTTTTATCTATTTGATTTTAATTATTATTTTTTGTTTATAAAAATAACTTTTTAAAAAAGGTATTTTTCATATTATATTAAATATTAAAAATAAATCATATTAAATTATAAATAAATGGGTTGCAAATGTGTCAATCCAAGTGTAGAAAATAAAAATGAAATTAAATCAGAAACAGGAATTAAACAAACTCCCCTTGAACCAACAACAAATAGACAAAATAATAACAATGAAAATGAAGAAAAAAATAAAAAAATGAAACAATATTTAATAGATGAAGAAAATAATTTAAAACAATATTCAGATATACATAAAAATCATGATATAGATGAACCAATAACTTTTGATGAACAAAAAGGAAATCAAAATAATAAATTAATTGAATCTAATCTTCCAGAGAAAGTTGAAAATGAAAATAATAGAAATGAAAATAATGAAAATAATGAAAAAGTAAATAATGAAAATGAAAATAATGGAATTGAGGAATATAAAAATGAAAATAATGAAAATGATAATATTGATAATGGAATTAATAAAGAAAATGAAAATGAATTAGGTAATGTTGTAAGGAGAGAAGAAGAAGAAGATAATAATGAAAATAAAAATAATGATGATTTAATGAATTTAGATATTAATTTACCAAAAGAACCAGCAGATGAATTTTCAAAATATATATTTCAAAAAATAAATGAAGTAAGAAAAGATCCAAAAAGTTTTATTCCAATAATTGAAGAATCAAAAAACAATATAACAACAGATAAACATGGAAGATTAATTTATAAATCAAAAGTAAAAGTTGCATTATCAAAAGGACTTCCAATTTTTGAAGAAGCAATTTCATTTTTAAAAGAAACTGAACCAATGGATGAATTAATTTATGAACCTAGAATTACAATTCCAGTTCCTGATAATGAAGAAGATATTAAAAATAAAAATTATTTAAAAGAAAAAGTTGAAGAAATTAATAGAAATTATTATATTAAAACTTATTGGAGAGATATTATTAAACACCCTGAAACTAGTTTTATTTTAATGATTGTTGATGATACTGGAAGTAAAACTGGATTGAAAAGAAAAGATATTTTAAATCCTGATTTAAAATATATTGGAATTAGTTCTGTAATGATTGAAAAAAGTTTTGTTTGTTATATGACTTTCTCTGAAAAGTTATAAGGATTTAATTTAATTTGTTTTTTAAATTTTTTTTTTTTTGATATTCAAAATTTTAATTTTTATTAATTTTAATAAAAAATATAAAAATTAAAAATAAAATAAAAATAATTTATTTCTTCAAAAAAAAAACAAAAAATCTTTACAATAAATCATTAATATTTCTTGGCATTTCATTAATTTCAGTAGAATAATATTGTGCAATACTTTCTAAAACACTAACTTCTTCAGTTTTAACAAAATTAATAGCAACACCTTTTCTTCCAAATCTCCCACTTCTTCCAATTCTATGAATATACATTTCTCTATTAAAAGGTAAATCATAATTAACAACAAGAGTAACTTGTTGAACATCTAAACCTCTTCCCCAAATATCAGTTGCTATTAAAACTCTACTTTGTCCTCCTCTAAATTCTTCCATTATTTTATCTCTTTCTTTTTGAGGCATATCACCATGCATCATTGATACTGTAAAATAATTTTCTCTCATTTTATTACAAAGCCATTGTACACTTTTTTTCTCATTACAAAATATTACTGCTTGAGTTATTGTTAAACAATCATATATATCACATAATGTTGGAAATTTATTTATTTCTTTTTCTACCATTATAAAAAATTGTTTTATTCCTTCTAAAGTTAATTCATCTCTCTTTACTAAAATTTTTATTGTATCTTTTGACATGAATTTTGTCATCATATGTAAAATATTATTTGGTAATGTTGCACTAAGTACTACATTTTGTGTATTATAAGGTAAATATCTAAAAATATCATATACTTCTTCTTTAAATGTTCCTGATAACATTTGATCAGCTTCATCAATTACAAACATTTTTAAACTTCTAGTACGAAATACTTTCCTTTGTATCATATCAAAAACTCTTCCTGGAGTTCCACTAAGAACATGAATACCATGATTTAACATTTTAATATCTTCTTCAACACTTTTACCTCCAACACAACAATGTGTACTTACTTTCATAAAATCTCCAATTGCAGCAATTACTTTTTGTGATTGTTCAGCAAGTTCTCTTGTAGGACTTAAAATTAATACTTGAGGTTCTTTTAATGATAAATCTAAACATTGAAGAGCACCAACAGCAAATACACATGTTTTACCTGTTCCTGCTTGTGCTTGAACTATAACATCACGACCTTTCATTATAGGAACTATTGCTCTTTGTTGAACTGCTGATGGCTTATCAAATCCATATGCAATTAATCCTTTTAAAATACTTTCTTTTAAATTCATTTCTGCAAAAGTTTTATATATGTGAAGATTTTCTGTTGTTTCAAAAAGATATTCTTCTGTTAATAGAGAATTTGGTTTTGTTTTTTTAGGTTCAGGATTTTTTTTTGGTGTTGGACTTTGGGAATGATTTGCTTTTTTTTTTGGTGTTGATGATGAAGATGAAGATTCTCTTTTCTTTGGACGCTTACGCTTTCTATGATAATCCATTTTTATTTTATATGAGATAAAAAATTATTTTTTTGCGAATATATAAAAAATATAATATAAAATAAATATTGTATTTTATATATTGATATATAATATAAATAATTATAGTTTATTCAAAATTTAAAAATCTAATCTAAAACCATTTTTTTTTCTTGTATTAAAAATAAGTATTCATTTTTACCAATAACTTCTTTTATTGAAAAATTCAGTTAACTTTTCTTTTTGTTTCTCAGTCAATTTTTCTGGAAATTGTATTTTCAAAGTAACAAGTAAATCCCCATTATCTCCTTTATTATGAATAGGCATTCCTTCTTTTTTAATTCTAATAACTTCTCCAGGTTGTGAAACACCATTTTTCTTAATAGAAACTTTATGTCCATCTAAATGAGTAATTTCTTTCTCAAATCCAATCAATGCTTCCTTAAGTGAAATAACCATATTAACTTTTAAATTATCATTATCTCTAATAAAATCTTTATCAGGTATTTCTTCAACAACAAAAATTAAATGTCCAGGATCTTTATCAGGTTTTTCTTCACCAAATTCTTCAAATTTAATTTCACTTCCGCTTTTCATACCTTTCTCAATATATAAAGTCATTTCTTCTAAACTTCTCATAATTTTTTTCCCATGACATACATGACAAACTTTCTTAATCATTTTTCCTTTTCCACCACATTTAGGACAAGTTTTTTGTATTTGTTGAATAAATCCAGGACCTAATCTTTTAGTTTCCATATAAACACCTTTTCCATCACATTGATCACATTTTTCAACATCCTCATAAGAATCAGCACCACTTCCTCTACAATGAGGACACATAGCATATCTAGTATAAGTAAATTCATATTCTCTTCCAATATATAAATCCTTTAAAGATGCTCTTACTTTAACACGTAAATCTTCTCCTCTATTTCTATCTTGTCTCCTATGACGTCCTCCAGTAAAAATATCAAAAATATCAAAGGGATCATGTCCTTCCATTTGACCATCACGATTTACTGCTTCCATTCCACCACGATCATATAAACGACGCTTTTTATTATCTGATAATATTTCATATGCTTCATTTATTTCTTTATATTTATCTGCTGCTTCAGGTGAACGATTCTTATCTGGATGATATTGACGTGATAATTGACGATATTTATGTTTTATTTCATTTTGTGTTGCATCACGTTTTACTCCTAATATTTTATATAGGTCTTTTTCTGATAAAAGATATTTTATTTGAGATAAGAAAAGGAGAATGAGGAATAAAAGGTTTTTGGGAATTGGTGACATAGTGATTTTTAAAATGAATTTTTTATTTTTTTTTTTTTTTTTATGTTTAATTTTTTTTTTTTTAATAGGATTTTTTAACGTGTTTTTAATTTAAGGAATTTTTAAATAAATTTTTTTTTTTCATTTCGATTATATTGAATTAATTATAATTTTTAATATAAAATTATAAAAAATAAATATGGGTCAACACTGTGATAGTGGAGAATTATTAGAAGATATTCAATATTGTATTGAAGGAAGGACTGATGAAAAAGAAATAAAAACAGAACCAAATTTTAAAAAATTTGAATTACAACAAAAATCAGTTCAGTTAAAAAAATTAGATGATGATGATGATGATGAAGATGATAATGAAAATGAAAATGATAAAAAATATGATGAAAATAATAATTTTAGGGGAAACTTAGAAGAAGATAATAATATGAAAATAAATGATAATTATGCAACTGATGTTAAACAGCCTCAAAATGATTATTCATAAAATTTTGAAGAATAAAATATAATAAATACTTACAAAATAAATAATAAATAAAATATTTCCTCATTTGATTATTATTCAAATAAAAATAATATTTTTTATATTAATTTGAATTCTAATAAATTAGAATTTTAAAATCATTAAAAAAAAATAAAAAATTATTTATAACAAAAGCAAAAAAAAAAAATGAAATCGATAATCATATTAGTTCTAATAATTTCAACTTTATCATTAACATCAAAACTTGGAATAAAATTAACAAAACAAAACGATAATGAAGATAATTATTATCAAAATGAACAACAAAGAATTGATTATAATTCTAATGAAGATGAAAAAAAAAATGCAGAATATTTACCATTAAATCTTCCAAAATATCTTGAAGAAAATGATAATGATTATTTATATGATGATGTAAATTATGATGATTATTATGACTATGATTATGAAGATTATCCTTTAAGTGAAGATTATTATTATGATCAAGATAATTATTTTGGTTTACCTGAAGAATATTATTCTGGTGATTATGATAGTCAAAATTATATTCAGCCTGATGATAATTATAATTATTTTGATGATGGACAAGATGTTCAATCTTATTATGATCAACAAGAAATTCAAGAACCTTTTAAGTTTTATTAAATTTGTATTTTTCTAGTTTTTTAATTTGAAATTTATTTTTTTTATCTGTTTTTTTTTTTTTAATTATTTTTTAGTTATATGTAATAAATATTTAATTTTTTTCATTTATATGTGATAATAATTATTTATTATATTATATTTTTATTTATTCATTTAGATTAGTTAAATTAAATTAGAATCTTTTAGATTAAAAAATAATCTTTTATGATTTGATAATATTTTCATTTCATTATTAGAAAAATATTTTAATTGAAAACCTCAAAAATAAATCAAAATTATATTAATAAAATATAATATCAATAAGAACTTCACATTGAATTTAATAATTTATAAAAATTATATTTTTATTTTTTTTGTATTATAGATTATAAATTAATAAAGTTCTATTAATTTATTTAGATTATAATTTCAACCTAAATAATATAAATAAAATATATATGTAAAATATTACATAAAATAAAATATTAATTGTAACTAATAAAAATAAAAAATTAATGAGTGATAATAGTAATGAAGAAGAAAATGAAAATAATTATTCTGAAAATCAAAATGAAGAAGTAATTTCTTCACATAAAGAAAATTCAAATCATCAAAGTGAAGAAATATTAAAACCAAATAAAAATATAAACCAAATAGAATCAGTCAATAATTTTGAATTTTTACATCAAAAAGAATTAAAAGAAAAAAAATTAGAAAAACCAGAAATAGTAAAAACAGAAAGTAATAATATTAATGAGGAAATAAGTAAATTAAAAAATCAATTAATACAAGACAAAAAATTACATGAACAAGAAATTTGTCAAATAACTTCTAAAATAAATGAAAAAGAAATAGCATTAAAATCAATAACAAATGTAAATTCTGGTTTAGAAACAACATATAATATATTAAAAACTAAAGTAGACAATTTAAAATATAAAAGAAATTATAGTGTAAAAGAAAAAGAAGAACCAATTAAAATAACAATTAATATTAAAGAAAAAGAAATTCAAGATATTCAATTTAGAGTAAATTCATTATCAAAAGAAAATCAATCTATGCAAAGTTTATTAGATAAATTTTCTGATTTAGAAAATAAAAGAGAAAGAACTGATAGACTTTTATTTATGGAAAAGGAAAATAATAAATTAAAAAATGAAATAAATATATTAAAAGGGGAAAATAAAACTATTAATGAACAATATAATAAAATAATTAATGAAAATAAATTAATAAAGCAACAGAATGAGCAAAATTTGAAAGAAAATAAGTCATCAAATCAACAAAATTCAAAATTAATTGAAGAAAATAAAAATATCAAAAATGAATTAGGTTTAATAAAACAAGAAAATAATAAAATAAAAAAGGAGCTTCAAAATCTTGATTTAAATAATAAAAATTTCCAAAAAGAAATTAATAAATTAAGCAACGAAAATAAAATATTAAAACAACAAAATGAACAAAATTTGAAAGACAGCAATTCATCAAATCAACAGAACCTAAAATTAATGGAAGAAAAAGAAAATATATACAATGAATTAGAAATAATGAAAGAAGAAAATAATAAAATAAAGCAAAAGCTTCAAGAACAGTCTATAAATAATAAAAATTTACAAAATGATATAAAATCATTAAATGAAGAAAAATCAAAATTAATAGAGGATTATAACGAACTTGTTGAAGATAACGAAAAATTAGAAAAAGAAAATGAGGAAATGGGCCAAGAATTAAAAAAACTTAATGAGGAATTTTCCTTGATGAAAAATGATAAAAGTAAATTACAGAATGATTCTAATGTAATAAATACTGAAAAAAATAATTTAGAACAAAAATTGGAGCAAATAATTCAAGATAATAATAAAATCCAAGAAGAATATAATGTTATGGAAAGTCAAAAAAATAATCTAGAAAGAGAATTACTTGAGATTAAAGAAGAAAATAATTATGTACAAAAAGATCTTAAGGATGAAACAGAAAGAAGTAATAAATTAGAAGGAGATTATA
>JAEEGK010007611.1_pt1 | contig 25787 bp, 20 predicted proteins | sample 8958771 | NCBI WGS metagenome assembly JAEEGK01 (sample SAMN16246547, study PRJNA631951) | gut metagenome | biome: gut microbiome; feature: rumen; material: SC-attached | host: Bos | place: Iran: Karaj | collected 2018-10
AATGCTACCAGATTGCGAAAAATTGATGATTTGGTATCATAAAGTTTGAATAAATTAACTAATTTTGGAGCAGTTTGGCTTTGGCGAACTAATTTTATGTTACCAAATTGCCGAAATTTTCCATTTTGGTAGCATAATCGCATTATTTTTGCCAAAAATGTTTTGTATAAATTAAAATTTCTGTTACCAAAATCTATTTTTTATTGCTTTTGGTGACATATTTGCGCAAAAAACGCCTTTTGAATGAGTGGAAAACTCCTCTTGAACGTGTAAAATTGTCTTTCCTCGTTGCTTTTTCTGATTTGAATTTTGTTATTTATAAAGCATGGCGAAAAACTTCAGCAAATTTCTTGGCAAAGTGGCTCTCATGACCGCAGCGGCGTTGTGGGCGGGGTGCGGTGATTCTGAAAAAAAGACCGAAGAGCCAGTTACACGGAACAGCGTTAAGATTGTGCAACTGCAGATTGCGGATGTTTCGCAATCGCAAATTTTGGAAAAAGTCGCGGCATCGGCGAAGAGTTCGTCTTCAGTGGATACTTTGACTTCCGAAATCGAGGCTGCGGAATCATCCACCTCAGATAGCGTTTCGGTGACAGTGAAAGAACAACCCAAGGACTCGCTGTTGAAAAAAGCGGTCCGCATAGCCAAAGTAAAATCCGAAATGGGTATGATTCGGGCTTTGTATGGTGTTGTCGAAGAAGATATGGGGCGAGCGGTTGCACTTTATGGAGTTCGGCCTCCCCGTGAGATTATTATGCCGGATGGTCCTCGCGAAATTCACCAACCTCGGCCTGTCGCTCGTTGCTTTGTTAAAGAATTGACGGAAACGGATGTTGAGGCAGGGAAGGATAACGACATCGATGTTGAATATTTTTTGAAAGTTTTCCGCCAACGTTCGCCGGGCATTCGCCATATCTGCAACAAGAATATTTACAATAACGTAAAAATTCGTGCTAAGCGAACGAAGGAATTTGAAGGAAAAATTGTTTTTGAGGTAAAAATTGCTCCAAGCGGCGATGTAGAAAATCTCAAAATTAAATCATCGACAGTCCCGTTTAGCGAAGAAATTAAAAAATCAATAACTCGTTGGGTGTTCTCGAAAACGCAAAGAGGTGGAACGTTTACATTCCCAATTAATCTGTACGAAGTCATTCCTTCGGCTGCGTCAAGTGCTTCTGAACAGTCTTCGTCGCCGACAGAATAATTTTGTATAATCAGAGTATGTCAAACGTCTTTTGCAAATATCTAGGCAAAATTGCGTTGTTGGCCGCGGCTGTGCTGTGGGCCGGTTGTAATGATGTCAATAATAATTCTGGAAGTGAAAAGTCGGCGAGTAAATATTCAAGTAGTTCTAGTGCTGTTGAAAAATTAAGTCCTGTTGGATCGTCAGATTCAGGCTCATTTTTGGATTCTGCAGAACAGCATGAATTGAAACACACTAGAGATAGTTTGATGAAAGTTTTTTTCCCTGTTGAAAGAAATGATAAACGTTGTATGGTAAAAGTGAATGCAGGGCTTCGATACGATATAGGAAACTTGTTGAAGCATGGTAAAGCTCAAAAGTATGGATGTGCTAGAAAAAAGAGAGTCTCTGTTGTCAAAAAATCGCATTTTGATTTTGTTGAAGAAAAATTTTGCGCCGATGGTCTCGGCATTGGGTGTGCCCGTGCCAGTCTTTATGGCGTTATGATTCCCAATGATCGTAATCGTTGTAAATCTTGTTATATGGACAAGGTGAATCCTGAACAGATCGTTTTAGATAAAGATGCTAAAGTTGATGTAGAACATGTGGTAAAAGTAGTTCGAATGCGTTCACACGGTTTGTTGCATCTTTACAGAAAAGAAGTAAAGTCGTTAGAAGGATTTGAATCCCTTTATGGTCAGATTGTCTTGAAATTTACAATTGCATCGAATGGTTCGATTGAAAACATTCAGATTGAATCTTCGACGATGGACGATATGGACTTTGACGAAATAATAAAGAACGCGGTAAGTCGTTGGACGTTTGCAAAAGGAAATAAAGGAACGATTTCAATTCCTTTTACTTTTCATGAAAAATAACCCTCGTCGCCGACCAAATAATTTTGTATAATCAAAGTATGCCCAAGTTCTTTAGCAAATATCTTGGCAAATTTGCGTTGATGACTGCCGCAGCATTGTGGGCAGGGTGTAACGATACTGAAGAAAAAAAGGTTTGTTATCCGATAGAATTGAAAAAGATTGATACCTCTAAATATCAGGATAGTATTCGGAAAATAACTGTAAAGCCTTGTGTGGAGATCTTTCAACAAGCATACCTTTATGGAGTCCTTCCGGATGTTGTTCACAAAGGGGGTGATGGCAAGGTGGTCCCTAGATGCCGTATTAAGCCTTTGTCTGCAAAAAACGTTGTCGTTGAAGGTCGTGATATTGATGTTCAGACTTTTTTAAAGGTTTATCGCCAACGAGTTCATGGTTTACGCTTTATCTTCGATAAGAATGTAAGGCGTCGATCAGATTTAGCAAGTGAATTTGAAGGAAGAATAGTCTTGACTTTGAAAATTGCTTCAAGCGGCGAAGTTGAAAATGTTCAAATTAAATCGACTACAATTGCCGAAAATAGCCCCTTTAGTGCTATTAATGAAGATGTCAAGGAATCTGTCAGCCATTGGGTGTTTCCGAAAACGAAAAACGGGGCGACTTTCTCGTTTCCGATTTCCTTTTACATGATGCTTCCGCAACCATCGATGTTTGATGATTCGTCCTCAATAAAGAACAAGTAGCTTGTCGCTATGTTCTAGCCTTTCTGCGGTTCGCAATTTTCGTAGTCTTCTAGGAATGAATGCAGTTCGCCGCCGGCCTTGAATCCGGGGAAAGTCTCGATGCAGACGGAGTGCAGGCTGTTAAAGATGCTTCTTTCGATGTTCGGATTTTCGCGTTTGAGGCGCTTGATGAGCGCCTTGATTTCTTGGCGTTTGCTGCCGCCACCGCCGTTGTCGCAGACGGTGCAGCTTTCGGTAAAGCGGCAGGCGCACTGGATAAATTGCAACCCGTTGTAGTTTTTCCAGTTGATGATGTCCTGCTCGTTGATGCAATACATGGGGCGGATGAGTTCCATGCCGCCGAAATTCAGGCTGTGGAGCTTGGGCATCATGCCTTGCAGTTGCGAACCGTAGAACATCGCCATGACGGTGGTCTCGATGACGTCGGAGAGGTGGTGACCTAGCGCAATTTTATTGCAGCCCAGGTCCTTTGCTTTGTGGTAGAGGTGGCCGCGGCGCATCTTGGCGCAGACGTAGCAGGGGGAACGTTCGGTGTTGTTCGCCACGTCGAAAATGTTCGTCTCGAAAACGGTGATGGGAATTTCCAGGAGTTTCGCGTTGCTTTCGATTTTCTGGCGGTTGATTTCGTTGTAACCGGGGTCCATCACCAGGTATTCCACGTCGAATTTCACGTCGCTGTGTCGGTGAAGCATCTGGATGAGCTTCGCCATGAGCATGGAATCCTTGCCGCCGGAAATGCAGACGGCGATTTTGTCGCCTTCTTCGATGAGCTTGTAGTTCTTGATGGCGGTAATGAACGGCGTCCAGAGCCTTTCGCGATATGTCTTCGAAATGCTCCGTTCTACGCTTTGGACAAATGAAAGTTCTCGTGCCATTTTCATTACCTTTTTGCGGTTACTCGTAAAGTTCCTTGTAGCAGCAGTCGAATGCGGCCATGAATTCGTCGATTTCTTTTTCGGTGGTGAGGTGCGAAAGGCTTATGCGCCAGGAGTTCAAAGCATTTTTGCGGTCGCGGCTGACGGCAAAAACGGCGCGGGAGGGGAGCGCATCTACGCTGCAGGCGGACTTGACCGACACGTAAATTCCTTTGTCCGAAAGTGACTTTTGGAAAACGCTTCCGCGGACCCCTGCGACACTCAGGTTCAAGATGTGCGGGACTGCGTCTGCGGGCGAATTGATGCGGACTTTCGGATAGCCGCAGAGTTTTTCTTGCAAAATCTTTCGCAGCTCCTTGACTCGGGCAAATCGTTCTTCGAAATGCTCCATGACAAGCGATAATGCTGTTTCTAGGGAGGCGTCTAACGCGAGTGTCGGAGTTCCGCTGCGGTAAATCGTTGTGCTTGCGCCGCCGTAAATGAGCGGTTCCATGGCGATTCCGCTTTTCTTGTACAAAAGTCCGCTGCCCGAAAGCCCGTAGAACTTGTGCGCGCCGATGCTTGCCGTGTCTGCCAAATTCAGGTTTATAGGCGTTTTGCCGATGGCCTGCGTTGCATCCACGTGAAGGCTGCAGCTCGGGAACTCGCGGACAATATTATTGATGGATTCCAGTGGCTGTACGGTTCCGAGTTCGCTATCGACCGCGTTTACTGTCACAAGCACCGTATCTTTGCGGAGCAGGCTCTTCAAGTCTTCCAGGTCGATTTTCCCGTCGGTGCCGATTTTTACCATCTCGATTTCGTAGCCCGCTTCTTGCAATGCCGTGAGCGTGGCGCTTACCGAAGAATGTTCCAGCGGGTTCGTGATGATGTGCTTGCCCACATGGCGCTTGGCCTGAATGATGCCGCGGATGGCGGTGTTGTTGCTTTCGCTTGCGCCCGAGGTGTAAATGATTTCGTCGGGGTTTACGCCCAAAAGTTTCGCGATGGAATCGGTCACCTGGGCGAGAAATGCTTTTGCCGCATGCCCTGCTTCGTGATTCGAATTGGCGTTGCCGATAAACCTGCGTTCAACTTCGCAGAATCGTTGCAAGGCTTCTTCGCATGCCGGGGTGTTTGCCGTGTAGTCGAAGTAGGACATAACTACCAAAAAGATAGAAAAATGGGAGGGACCTTCTGCGGTTAAATGAACTCGGCGAAGTCCTTGATGTGGCCGGCAGTGTAACGCGGTTCCAGCGGGAGCAAGTTTTCTGCTTTACCGAATCCTTCAAAAAGCGTGATGCAGTCGATGCCTGCGTTCTTTGCGGCTAGAATATCGGGCGTGTCGTCTCCAATCATTACGGCTTTTTCGGGGGCGATTCCCGTTTGGCGGAGAATCTCGAAAATTCCGGCGGGGCTTGGCTTGCGTTCGGGCGTGGTGTCGCCGCAGAGGTATGTTGCGAATGAATTTTCGAGTCCAAATTTTTCAAGAATTTTTTGTGCGGGGGCGATAGGCTTGTTCGTGAGCATGGCTGCGCATCTCACTTTGGCGCTTTTTGTCGCGACGCAGTTTACGGGCTGCGCACCATTCTTATCACATTCCGCGTAGTCCTCATTACGATTGAAACTTGCCGCGCAGCTCCCATTATTTCCCGCATGGTTCTCATTGCGTTCCGTGCGGTTCTTATCATTTCTTGCACAGTTCCCACTACGATTGACTGTTGCGATTCTTTGCAATAGCTCCACGACGTCTTCGTACGGTTCCGTGTTTTCGGTGCAATGTTCCCAATAAAATTCAGAATAAACTTTATGAATCTCTTTGATGCTCTCTTCGCTGTAGCCTTCGCGTTCTAGAACGGCAGCGACTTTGTCAAAGTTGCGAACGAGTTTCACGTCAATGAAATTTGCGGCGACTGCCCGGCGAATCAAGTTCATGGAACCGTTCCCGATGAATGTCCGTACGTCATCGTTGCTGTGCGTCTTTAGCCCGAACTGCGTCATCGCGTAGTTGACGGCTGGAGCCAAATCGCCAAGCGTGTTGAACAGCGTGCCGTCTAGATCGAAAATGAGCAGTTCCTTTTGTGCAAGCAATGCTTTAAGTTCGTCGCGTGGAGTCATGGCGCCAAATTTAAAAAAGTTTTGTATATTACCATATATGATTTTCAAAAAATTTTCTCTTGCTTTTTTAGTGGCTTCTTTGACAACTTCTGCTCTTGCCGATGATGTTATCCGTTTCGTTCCTGACCCGTATCCGATTGGCTATGCGGACCAAGGCGATGTCAAGCATATCGTCATCAAGGGAGCCAATATTACTGATAAAGAAATAATTCTTGAAAACGTGATTGGCCAGGGCGTCGGCATGTCGAACTTCAAGTATCCGCAAAAGATTGCGCCGAACTCTCCGGTGACGATTGAATTTGACATGGATTTTGCGGGCATGGACGGTCAAATCAATCCGGTCGTGGTCATCATTGATAATCAGGGAACGCCGTATCCGGCGCAGCTCGATGGCTATGTGAAGAACCCGATTTTCTTTGGCGAAAAGATGTTCGATGCAGGCTATTATTCGCCGAACGAAAAACGTGAATGGACATTCTACGTTTGGGGAACCGACAAGAAGGAACGTCCGGATTTGATGCTTGACGAAAATGCCCAGAAAGAATTTTCTATCAAGACTAAAAACGTAATGCTCAATGTCGATAAAGTCGATCATATCAAGGAAGGGGGCAAGGTTCCTGGCCTCAAGGTCACGCTTTCGACGAAAGGGCTTTCGCGTACGGGCTGGGAACTCAAGCAGAAAAGCCTCCGCAAGATTGTGGGCTTCAAGAGCAAAAAGTTCCCGAAGGCGACTCCCGAAGTTCTGATAGTCGGTTACTGGAAGGAGTAGAAAAGTTTAAGAAGGACTTGCTATGCCGGAGTGAGGTAAATTTCGCTTTTTTCGCACTTTTGCCTTGAAAAAATGTTGTGGTTTAACTAACTTTGGCATACTCTTACAAGAGACCTCGGGATGTAGCTCAGCCTGGTAGAGCGCTTGAATGGGGTTCAAGAGGTCGCTGATTCGAATTCAGTCATCCCGACTAAAAAGACTCGTCATTGACGAGTCTTTTTTGCAATGTCTTTTTTCGCAAAGCTGGCTTTCGCGATGTTGTTTTTTTTGCTGCGTTACTTTTTACGACGTTACTGCTGCGGAGTTACTGGATTTTTCTGAGCTGCAATTTCTTTGTAGAGGGCGAGCTGCCGCTTGAAGCAGTCGTTCCAGCTGAACTTTTCGGCGTATTGCCGAGCTTTGGTTTTCTTGTCTGTAAGGTCGGAATGGTATAGTTCGACAATGGCGTCTGCCAACGCTTCGGGCGTGCGTTCCTTGAGGATTGTGCCTGCTCCCGATTCCGTGACGTGTTCGTAGGCGGCTCCGGCGGCGGCTCCGACGAGGGCGTTCCCGCTGGCCATGCTTTCCAAAATCGAAAGACCGAACGTTTCCCAGCCGGAGAGGGCAAGTCCGATATCGACGCTGGCGTAGTAGCGGGCCATTTCTTCGATGGAGTTCACGAAACCGATGTAACTCACGTGTTTGTACTTTTCGGCGGCAGCCTGTACAAGCGGGAGACTCGGTCCTGTGCCTGCAAAGACGATTGAAGGTTCGTGGCCTAGTTTTTGAGTCAAGATGTCGTAAGCGCCGAGAACGAGGTCTATGCCTTTCTCGTTGCAGTGCCTGTGCGGGAAGAATATCGTCAAGCGTTCCGGACAACCGTCTTTGAGGTTTTGAACAAGCGATTCATCGCGTTTGCTCGGCGAGAAAGTCTCGATGTCACAGCCGAGCGGAATCCAGCGCGGGTCGGGCAGCCCGTTCTTTTTGAGGCGTGCCATTGCTTCTTTGGAAGAAGCTTGTACGCAATCAAATCCGTTGAATTCTTTTTTGGCGTACCAGAAAGCGGCTTTGCGGCAGAACGTTCCTGCTTTTACCCCGAGCTTTTCTGCGACGGGGCGGCCCACGTAAGTTACCGGAAAATCGGCATGCCAAAAGCTGAACAGTGCCGCATTTGGAACAACCTTCTTTGCAATACGGCGGACTGCCGATGGCAGAATGTAAGGCGAACCGACCTCGATTACGTCCGGCTTGTATTTTTCAAGGATCGGGCGGATTTGCGAGGGCTTCCACATGAAGCGGTATTCCCAGTTTCCGGGAAACCGGAACGCTTCAACGTGTTCGATGATGAGTCCGTCGCTTCTCTTTTCGGTATAGGTTGTCTGCGATGGCATTACGAAAACAGATAAGTTCTCGCTTTGTTTTTCGTAAAAAGCCATTTTCTGCAAATGATAACGCCGGACTCCGCCTCCCGACGGACTCCAGAAGTTGTTGAAATCGACAATGGTAAACATTACTCTTCTTTCATGCGACTGGATTCAGGATCCGTCACAAGGTTTCCTTCATAGACGTGGCTTGCTCCGAGTCGTTTGGAATCGACTGTGAGTTTTAAGTTGTCGTTTTCCGACGTGAGCCAGTAGATGGCGTCTGAATCGCGAAGGTATGCTCTTGGACCCAAAAGTCCCATGTTGGGGGAGTCGATGAGCTCGCCACCGAGGAATATGGGGATGTCTAGCGCTTTGTACAAATCGAGCATCACGGAAGAACGTTTTTCGTGGATGTCCGGGAGTTCCGGTCGGTCGGTAATCTTCAAGTGGTCGATGCCGTCGATTATAAGCACCAAGTCCGGGTGTTCCTTGAGTTCCGGCTTGAACGTCTTGAGCAGGTCGTTGAAGTCGAGCGAAGGCATATCTTCCCAAATTTCGAGGCGATTGGTGCGAACGTAGTTCATCAACTCGCGGGTCGCTTCCATGACGTTCTTGTTGATTTCGTTGTCTGCATTCTGCTTGCGGACGGTCAGGATGGACTGCCCGATGAGCATGGATACAAAGCGGTCGAAGATTTCGCGGCGCGGTGTTTCGTAAGCGACGTAAATGACTTTGAGCTTGGGATTGCTCTCGATCAAGTCGAGGGCGAGACTCGAAAGCAGAATGGTCTTGAGTGCAAAAGGCTTGGACGAGACAAAGAAGCATCCCGACTGCACGCCGTCGATTTCCTTGGTGAGCTTAGGGAACGTGCTTAGTGTGTAGCCCACACTTTGGTCGGGCGGACAAGCCATGGCGTTGTCAAAGTTTTCCTTGATATCCTGCAACAGCATGGAGCGGCGGTGCGAGTGAATTGTATCGACTTCGGTTTTCGCGATGAGGTCGATGAGCTGGTCGGCTCCGTTTTTGCGAACAAGCGTATCGACGGTTTCTCCCTTTGGAAGCACGATGGACTTGAGGTTCATGTGCAGCTGTTCCGCCATCTTGAGGTACTTCTGGATCCTCAGTTCCTGTTCCCTGCGATCTTGTTCGCGACGCATGATGACCGTGAACGCTTCGGCACCGCAAGCCTTGAGCTTGTACAAGTGATTGATGTTCAATTCCTGGAACATCGTAGAGACAACGCCTGGAATGCCGGCGAGGTCTGCGGTGAGCGCATCGAAGAATCCCTGCACGATAATCGGGTTTTCACTGTCGGCTTGGATGTTGAACGGGATGACTGTCGGACCCGAAGCATACGTAATGTACGTGTGGCTCTTTTCGTTGTCGTCAATGAGCCTTCCATAGACGGAGTGGATGAATCCCTTGGAGTTGCGGGCTGGAATCGTCAGTCGCGGCTCGTGGTACGCTTCGAGGTTGTCCAAGTAAAAACTGATTTGGTGGCGTTCGATACCGGAAAGCATGCAGTAGCTGATGAACGGTTCCGGGTCGCCGCTGTAATAGCCGAGACCGTACAGCTGGGCTTGCCCGATGCTCCAGCCGCGGGCTTCCAAGAATTTTGCCGAAGAAGGGCTTTTGCAAGCGGCCCAGTGGCAGTAACGCACGAAGCATTCCAACACTTTGGATTTTTCGCCGCCGACTTCCTTGACCCACGGATGTTCGCTTTCCTGGTTGCTTGTCAAATCCTTGTCGAGGGAGCCTAGAAATTCAAAAGCTTCGGAGCGGGCAGACTGTTCGTCGAGACCGTTGAAGCGGCTTTTCATGACGAAATCAACCAGGTCGCCTTCACTACCGCACTGGAGACAGCGGTAACGCCAATAACCCAGTGCATCGTAGAAAAATAGGGAAGTCTCTTCAGGAGAGTGGAAAGGACAACAAGCTATAAGGTTGCGCCCCCAACGACTCAGGGGTATTCCCAGTTGTCTTGGGTGTGCTTTAGTTCTCATATAATCCGCATGTTCCTGATCAATTATCATTGGAGCCTCCATATATGAAATCTAATAAAGAACGCTCTCGTAAATTGTGATTTTTTTCAAAAAAATACAAATCTTTATCTAATTTTGGGGTATGGTTATTCTTGGTATCGACCCGGGCTCCATTACGACCGGCTATGCTTTCTTGAAAAAGAAGGAAAATCAAATTCAGGTGCTTGAATATGGCACGTTCCATGCAAATCCGGCGAAAGAGCTAGAAGATAGACTTGTGCATATCGTTACGGAATTGGAAAAGAGGTTGGATCTTTACCGTCCGGACGCTTTGGCTATGGAAGGCGTTTTCTTTGCGAAAAACGTGAAGAGCGCTTTGGTGTTGGGTCATATCCGTGGGGCGATTCTCGTGGCATGCCACCGTCGCGGAATGACGTACGACGAATATCCGCCACGTGTCGTAAAGCAAGCGGTTACAGGCGATGGTGCTGCGTCGAAGGAACATGTGGCGAACATGGTCTTTGCTCGCTTGGGGATTGAGGCGGCGGAACTCCCGCTCGATGCGACTGACGCACTTGCTATTGCGTGGACACATGCGAACCCGGCGCCGTTTGCCCAGTCGCTTTTGAAGAAGAAAACGACGGCGAAAAAGAAAAAAGCTTCGGTTCAGCAGTGGAAGGACTTGATTGAAAAAATGGGAGGGACGATTCAATGACGAATGTTTCAATGTCGGATGTGTCGCTTTTGCCGTATGGCCTTGGAACGCCGGATTTGGTGGAGTTCCAACCGGGATATTTTGTCGATAGCGAGATTGTGGGCGATTTGCAATTGCTGTCGAACGCTGCGAGTGCATGCGGCTTTCGGCTGCGTGTAGAGTCCGCGTACCGTTCGTTTGAAAAGCAGCTCTCGATTTGGAACCGCAAGGCCCGGGGCGAACTTTTGCTCTTGTCTGCCGCTGGAGTGCCCATGGAACGCCCGACGGACGAAGAAGAACTGATGTATGCGATTCTCACCTGGTCTGCATTGCCGGGAGCGAGCCGCCACCACTTGGGTACAGACATTGACGTGGTCGATGGCGCTGCTTGCCCGGAGGGCTACGAAGTGCAGCTCACACCTGCGGAGTGCGAGGGAATGTTCGCGAAGTTCCATGCGTTCTTGACGGAGCGGATGGAGGCGGGCACGTCGTTTGGCTTTAACCGCGTGTTTGTTCCCGGTCGTGGGAAAATCCGCCCGGAAGGCTGGCATATCGCGCACTTGCCCACGTCGCGCAAGCGGCTGGAACATTTTTCGCTGGACGTTCTGCGCGGAATTTATGAACAAAGCGATATGGAGTGCAAGCGTGCTGTGCTTGCAAACCTTCCGAAACTCGCAGAGGAGTACATTTATCCTTACTTTATTTGAGGTTGTGGGCTATGAAGTCGCTTCGCTTTGAGGACGGCTTGTTTCACAAGCCTTTGTGCATTTTTAATTGCAGTATCCCCATACCCCAATTGCTCATACCTCAAAGGACCGCAGGTCCGTGCCCACCCTCCACACCCCACACTTCACACCCCCTATGTTCTCTCCTGAATCTCGCGGTATCATCCGTTTGCCATTTTTAGAATACGGTCGCTCCGTTCTGGGTGCTCCGCTACGTTATATTCCTTGCCGTGGAAAGTGCCGTTTGCTTGTGATGGCCGGAATCCATGGTGAAGAACCAGAGACGACATTCCTCTTGAGTCGTGCACTCCGTGCGTTTGACGATAATTTTGACTCTATTGCATTTATCTTGTGCGTAAATCCGGATGGCATGACGCTTGGAATGCGCGGGAATGCGAAAGGCGTAGATTTGAACCGCAATTTCGATACGCAGAATTTTTCGAGGGAAAAGGTAGGGTCTCGCTCCGTGTTGGAAGCTCCACGGGACACGCTTTTGTCGCCGGGAAACTCTGCTGCGAGCGAACCGGAAACGCAGGCTCTTGTTGCGTTAATCCAAAAGCTTTCGCCATCATCGATTCTTTCGATGCATGCTCCGATAGGTTGCATCGATGCTCCGCAGAAGACAGTTCTCGTCGAGGACTTGATGGGGGTGTTCAACCTGCCGTGGCTGCCGGACATTGGCTATAAGACTCCGGGAAGCTTGGGGACGTGGTGCGGCGAACATGACATCGAATGCGTGACGCTAGAACTACCGCGCATGTCGCTAGAGCACTTGTTCGACCGTTATGGTATTGCTTTCGCGGAATTTTTAGAACGCTTTAGGTAATAGGTTTTAGGGGTTAGGGGGTAAAAAAGATGGCACCGCGACTGCGGTGCTTTCTTTCGTCTTTCGTCTGTAGCCCGCTTTTGCGGGCGTTCTTTCGTCTATTTCCTACTGCTTACTCTTCATCGCTTCTTCGATAATCTGCTTGCGGTTGGCTAGACCTACGCCAAAGCCAATCAGCATGTAGCATGTACCCAGGATGAGCAAGTATTCGAGAATGAACGGAACTTTTTCGTTGTAGAAGAGGAGACCGGCAACATAAGTAAGCACAATTAGCACAATTTGGAACATGTTAAATGCCTTGTTCTTGCGAGGCTGGAGCTTCGGGAGGAACAGCGGACTGACCATCAAAAATCCAGTGACCACGAAGACGATTAAAGGCACCCAGAAGATGAACGTGCTCGAATCCGCAAAAACTCCCTTGGTATTGAGGAACACAATGAGAGTGGCGTTGACCATGCCTGCGAATGTGGAGGGGAGACCGGAAAAGTGGTGGTGGTAGGTGTCCGAGTCGCAGGCGTTGTACTTGGCGAGTCTCATGGCGGCACAGAGAACGTAAATGGCGAGGGCGACGACCATGAGGAGTCCGTGGTTCTGGAACCAGTCCGGAGCGTACATCTTGTAGGTGAAGAAAACGCCGAACGCTGGAGCGAGACCAAAAGCAATCAAGTCGGCGAGGCTGTCGAATTGCGCCCCGAATTCGGAACTTGCGTTCACGAGGCGTGCGGCAAAGCCGTCGAGCTTGTCAAAAAGGGCACTCAGGATGACGAAATAAGCTCCCATGCGGATTTGGTCTGCTGTGCTAAACGATGCGAATGCACCTGTAGTCCAGCAGATGGAAAAAACACCCAATAAAAAATTCATGCTTGTGAAGGCATTTGGCAAAATATAACGTACTTTTTGCACCATGTACTCCTTTAAGTAATGAGCTAAAGATAATTTTTTTTAGAGGAAAAGAGAACTTTTTTATTGATTATCCTTCTGTTCGACAGGCTTTATTTTCCAAAGTGCGTTCACTCCAGCGGCTACGACAAGATTGTTCGGCGGGGCGTATGGGTTTTCTGCCGTTGGAAAATTCGTCCAGTGCTTTGTGGAAAACTGGTAATATGTCGATGGTCTGTACATGACAGGGAGGACGGGTACGGTCTGCATGAACCGCTTGTTCAGTTCCCGATATGCTTGTTGGAGTTTTTCTTCGTCCGTGATTCTGGGAATGGCTTCCAAGAGGTTGTTGGTTTGCGTGTCTTGGAAGCGACCGTGGTTGGCGAATGATTCTTCGCCAACGGGTTTGTAGGCGGTGAGGCTCAATAACTGGTTGAATCTATTCCAAGGGCTTGCGACGGAGTGATCTGTCGGGGGCGTTTCCATGGAGAGGTCAAATGTTCCGCGTCTGAGATCCATGTCCCAGATAGCATAATCGACAAACTTTGGAATCGCGGTTATCCCGATTTCTGCAAATGACTCGACTATCACGTTGATGGCTTCGTTCCAGTCGGTCCAGCCTTGCGGGCACTCAATTGTTATGTTGCGTATGATTTTTTTCTTTTTGTCGCGAAGATGGCCTTCTTTATTCCACGAGTAACCAGCATCCTTGAGAATTTTGCGAGCCTTGGCCGTACTGTAGCTGAAACCATAAAGGTCGGCATCTTCTTTGCTGTAATAGATTTTTTCAGCACCGAAGGGGAGGATGAGTCCGGGCTGTATGGTCGGTGAGTAGTTGGATACGGCGCGGGCCTTGATTTTTTCAAAGTTTATGGCGTGGGCGAGTGCCCGCCTGAAGTTTACGTTGTTGAAAGGTTCTTTTTGCGTCGCTGCGACTAGGACTGTAATGTTTGCCGGTTGTTGGTAGGGTTCTTCTCTGCTCCATGCACGGATGCTGTCTTTAGCTTTTTCCCAAATTCTTGGCAAGTAGCTGGAGGAAACATCCAGATTTCCGCGAATCATGGCGCTGTTGAAGTGGTCGTTGCTATTGTATATCGCATGGATGATGTATTTGGGTACGGGCTTCTTGCCGTTGAGCTTTTTTTGCCGCCAGTAGTTTTCGCTACGTTCTAGAACGATTTTGTCGGGGCTGTATGTTTTAATGTTGTATGGGCCCGATGCTACAGGGAGAGAATCGTTCTTGAACGCGTAAATTTTCTCCATGTTATAGCCCTTGCCGTTCTTGGCGGACTTGATGAGCGGCTCGAACACGGCCTTGGGGAGTATGGATGCTTCGGCGATGGCGTTCAATAGCAGAAGCAGGTTGCTGTTCTGCGCCAAATGGAACGTGATGTTATTGTTCCCGTCGTCTGTGATGGCTCTGATGTGTTGCCAGTTGTCGTGGTGTACCGTTGGGAGAATTGAATCTATCTTGAATGTGTAAATAACGTCATCGGCGGTAATCCTTGTTCCGTTGTTCCACTGCGCGTCTGAATCGAGATGGACCGTGATGCTGGAATCTGTTTGCGTGTAGGAATCCGCAAGCATCGGCTCTAGTGAGGCCGTGAGTTGGTTGTAAGTGAGGAGTGATTCGTATAGGAGTCGGACGTTTCCATCCGTAGGAAAATTCGGATTCCGGTCAAGCGGGTTGAACGTTGTTGGCGGTGCCCATTCAAATCCCCCGATGTATAGCGTCTCGTTTCGAGGGTATTCGGATACTTTTCCGGGTTGCTTGGGGGGCTGATTCTTGGAAACATCTTCCTTGCAGCTTGTAGCCATGATAGCCATTGCTGTAAATGCAATGACCATAGGGAGGGGGCGTAATGGAATTTGTTTCTTAAAATCGAAGCTCATCTTTTCCTTATGGAACTTTATGAGGAAAATGTAGTGAGATTTTAAAGAACTGACTACTAAATTTTAGTTTACTATACTCTAAATTAGAGTGGAAAACCATAAAGGATGCGTTTGGGGGAGGCGCTGAATAAAGTATGATTCAAAATGAATGGGGTTCCGGCGCCGCCTGGTGTGTTGAATGTCTTTACGACTTTACCGTCTTTGAGGGATAACGCTATAATTTCGTTGCCCTGGTCTATCCAGGCTTGCCCATCGTAGATAAATGGTTTTGAAAATATGGATTTTTTCCCTTGGTATTTCCAAAGGGGCGTTCCAATGCTTGAATAGAGTAAAATGGATTGGTCTGCGAGTGAGAGAATGATTTTGTTTTCGTTCTGGTCTCTAAAAACCTGTGCGGAAATGATTGGGTATTCCATGAGCACTTGAATGGGGCTGAAGTCTTTGCGTTTTGTATTTTGCAGGAACATTTTGTTGGTGCTTGAAACGAGAACAAGTGTCGAATCGATTCCTTCCATGCTAGAGATGTTGACCTGGACCTTGTTTATGAATTTGTCTATGGAAAAACCGGTGTCGTCACTGATGCGGAGGAGCTCGCCGTCTAAGTTGCAAAGCTGCAAGTATTTGGGAAATTTGACAACATGAAACGGCATGGAATAAACTTTGCGCGACCATACAATATTGTATGAGGAACGCGAAATTTTAATCAAAAAACCATTCCATGTGGAAACGTAGATGAAATCGCTTGTCAGTGTGAAATGGAATACTTTGCCTGGCAACTGTAGCGGCTTGTTGAACGCATCCTTGTTGATGTCATAGACGTTCATCTGGTAGCCGCTCGAAATGAAAATGGCATTCTCGTCGGATTCGATGACGGGGGATTTTCCTGTTTTCCCGATATACTTGTTCCATCGTTGTTCGCCATTTTCTACATTGATGCAGATAAGCTGTTCTGTCGCTGGGTCTATCGTATAAAGGCTCTTTTTTGCACCAAGGAATTGTGGATACATCGTTTTGGGTGAAATATTGAGCGGACTTGCGAAACTAGCCCCGATGACCTTGCTGAAATTGCTTAAGATCGTGTTTGCTATTTGCGGACTCCCGATGGAGAGCCTGACCGCTTCGGCCCATGTTTTTTGACGTTCTTTTTCGGGTGCGTTTTTTTGTTCTAAGTAGAGCGCTTTGAGAAAGTGGGCTTCGGCATTGCCGGGTTCATTTTTGATGATGGTGTCTAGCACAGGGGGGATGTTGTCCCAGTCTTCTTGCCTTGCTTTTAAGATAGCCTTGGATGCAAGCTTGCTTGAATAGAGCGGACGTTGTCCGTAATAGTGGGCGTCAATAGCGTAAACTTTCTTGTCTTCAAACGGAATGTAGATATACTTGCTTTTGCCGACGGGGCGCGTCAAGGGAGCCTTGGCGAAGTTGAAATTCCACAATGGGCGTAGCAAAGTATCAACTGTGATAACGGCTCCTTCACTCGAAAAAAGGCCTAGCGTTCCTTGGGCGAGCGGGTACAAGCTTGACGCGTTCACGCGTATGCTAGAAAGTATGGTCCCGGTGAGACGGTCGTACAAAGTCACTTTCCCGGAGGCTTCTAGCGTGATGATATTGTTCTCGAAAGATTGGAGCGTTTCGATATTTCCGACATTCGCTTTCCAAAGAGGTGTCTTGTTGTTTTGTGGTGCATAGCAGAAAAGTACGTTCCCGGAAATCAAGTAGATGTAACCGTTAAAGATGAACGTTTGTTGGATGATGTCGTATTGGGCGATGGTAAAAGATTCTTTTAGCGAGTCGGTTGAAATGAAATGAAGAGCGTTGTCAGGGCAGTTGACGATAAAGAAATCGTTCCCGAACATATCTTTTTGTAGCTGGCAGGAACCGTAGTTGTTGTTACCTTTCGCGAACGAACCTTTGCGGTCGAGAATATAAATATCACGGTCTGTCATGGCGAACGCATGGGTATTGACGGCGATAAATTGTGTGATGTCCTTTATGTTGAATGAAAGTTGCTGTTTGGGCGATATGTGCGACTTGAAAAAGAGGGTGTCGCGTGTGGAATTGTGATACCACATCCCGTCGGAATCGATATGCAGAAGAATATCGCCTTCGTTAAGCTTGGAGGCTATTTCTATGACCAAACCGCCTTCGAGTTTCGCGATGTGCCCGTTTTCGTAAAGAATGTTCGCGTTCTTGCCATTAAAAAATTTACGGATTGGACTCCGGAGCGGGATAATCTTCTTTAGAAGTCGTTCCGGGGAAAAACTGGTAGCTGCGTCGCGCCCGGCAAGCCAGTATGCTTTGCTTGTCGTTTGAGTTATCGCTTGGCTGCGGGCGTAAAAGTGGTTTGCCTGAGCCTTGTTGCTTGCCATGTCGTAGATTTTTCCGAGGTAGAAGAATGCTGCTTCCTTGTCGTCATCGTCACCTTGTCGTGAAATTTTCTCAAGGAGTCGAATGGCGTCATCGACTTCACCTTTCATTTCGAAGAGGTAGATGGCTTCTTGCAACTGGGAGGCCATTTTGCTGGCATGCGCTTGAGCGAAAAATACCATGCAAAGGGCGAGGATTGTTATAATCCACGTCTTGCTGAAGGAGTGTTCTTTTTGCTCAAAGATAAACATCGTTAAGCGTCGAACTTGTAGCCCGCTCCGCGAATGGAAAGGATGATTTTCGGATTGGCTTGGTCGTCTTCAAGCTTGCGTCTCAAGTTCACTATGTGGTTGTCGATGGTCCTTGTCGAAGGCATGTTGTCCGGAGTGTAGCCCCAGAGATCTTGCAACAAATCTTCGCGGAGCACGACTTCGCCACGACGCTGCCAGAAGTACTTGAGAATCTGGAATTCCCTTGTCGAAAGTTCCAGCGGTTCGCCGTTCTTGGTGGCGATGAATTTCTTGAAGTCCAGATGGATGTCGGCAAAATCGATGGCATCGACAGAAGCGAGTTGCTTTGCCGGGCGGGCTTGTGCTTGAGCCTGCTGGTCGATTCTGCGGAGGAACGCTTTCACGCGTGCCAAAAGTTCCAGAATGGAGAACGGCTTTGTCACGTAATCGTCTGCGCCCATGTCGAGACCTGCGACCTTGCTCGTTTCTTCGGTCTTAGCCGTAAGCATGATGATGATGCATTCCGGGTGTTTCTTGCGGATGAATCGGCAGACTTCAAACCCGCTCTTCTTGGGAAGCATCACATCCAGCAAAATCAGGTGCGGCTGGAATGAGTCCGTCTTGGTGATGGCTTCTTCGCCATCGCATGCCGTTTCGACTTCGTAATTTTCAAGTTCGAAGTTGTCCTGAAGACCAAGCCGGATGATTTCTTCGTCTTCTACGATGAGAATTCTGTATGGTTGCATAATCATTCTGCCTTTTTGAATCTTACGGTGAAAGTGGAACCTTTGCCGGGCTTGCTGGTGAGGGAAATTGTCGCATGATGGGATTCCGTCACTCGTTTCACGATGGCGAGTCCGAGTCCAGAACCCTTCGTGCTGCGAGTCATTTCGTCACCGACCCTATAGAAATCATTAAATATATTTTTTTGTTCCGAAGAGGGGATACCTATACCTGTATCGGCAACGGAGAATACGACCCTATCTTCGTCCGGTTCGACGGTAATGGTGATGTCCCCGGGGGCATTCGTATATTTGATAGCGTTTTCAATGAGGTTTTGGACCAGACTATAGAGGGCTGTGTAGTCGCCGACGACAAATAGGCCGGGTTCAATCTTTGTGCTGAACAGGAGACCTTTTTCGACACCGATGTCTTCGACGTTGTCGAAAACTTTCTGGACGCAAGCAGAAAAGTCAAGTTTTTCCCAGTGGAATCCGCCTTTGCCGTGTTCCATACGTGTATAGTTCAATATTGCGCCAATCAAGTTTTCGAGTCGAGTCGCTTCCTTGCCGATGAGCCCAGAATATTCCTGCACCTTCTCTACTTTTTGCACTCGCCCTCGGGCCATCATTTCGGCAAACATCTTGATGGAGGTGAGCGGAGTCTTGAGTTCGTGCGAAACGCTCGAAAGGAAATTCGCTTTCATCGCTAAAAGCTTGTGTTCTTGCGTTAAGAAGCGGAACATCACGATGGAACCCAAAAGCACGGAAATAAGCGAGAATGACAGAAGCCCGTACATGAGGAACATCCGCTTTTGAGTGTCTTTTTTGATTTCGCTCAAGCCTTTTTCGTATAAGGTAAGCGTCCAGGAAATAGCCTTGTCCAAAGTGATTTGACTTAATACGGAGGAACTGTCTGACACATGTCCAAGGATTAGTGTTTTGTCGGCGCCTTCGGTGATGGAATAGGGGATTCCCTTCCAGCCTTGAGTGACGGTTTTGAGTTTGGCCCTCATGCGTTCACGGTATTCGTCTGTATTTACTTTGGCAAGCACCACTTGGTCGCCTGACAAGATGGGGTAACTCATCTTTAAGAATGTCGCCTTGCGCTCGCTTAATATGTCGATGCCGTTCTTGGAGGTTACTTCCTTGTTCAAAAGCGTGTGGACTATGTCTTTATTATTAAAGAAAATGTCCATGTAGCCGAGCTGGCGGTTGAAGTTTTCGCGCAAGTTCCAGAATGCTTCGCGTTTTTCTTGGCTCAGGTTTTCAAAAGAGAGAATTTGTGTGAATGTCGTTTCGAAGAAGAATTTGGCCGAGGGCAGGTTCTCGATATTTTCACTCTGCAAAAATTGATTTAAGACCGATAGCGTGTAGTCTTCGGCTTCTTTGTGTTTCTTTTGAGCGACAAGAATTTCGAAGTGCAGCAAATTCACCGAACGGGTCAGGTCTGAATGGAGATACCCTTGCTGATGCGGATGTTTTTCGAGAATGTTCAAGAGCTTGAGCGCTTCTTCATAATCCTTTGTCTTGTATGCAATACGGACAAGACCAAGTATATTCTGGATTTGGTCGTCCATGGATTCGAAGGCGAAACGGAGTTGCCTTGCCGATTTTGAGAGACTTGCCGGCTGCGGTAACACCGATGTCACTTCTTCACGGAACAGCAATTTTTCAAACGGGCTTGCGACGCTGTTGGAATAGTCGGATGTCTTTGAAAAATGCTTGGAAGAAATGTCGGGGTAGATGAGCTTTCCTTTGTTATAAAGGAACATCGCCTCGATTCCGTTCACCGTTTTGAACTGCGTGGCGTTTCCGAAGTCTAAAAGGCTGTGAGGCTGTTCGTAAAGGTAAAGCGAGGCTGACTTGATTTCCTGAAAAATCCTGCTTTGTTCTTTCTGGATTGAATTTGTGACTTCTTCGCGGAAAGTCTCCGTGCTTTCGGTAAAGTTCTTTTGCGCGAGGTAAGCTTCGTTCTGGATGTTCCTTACACTCAAAAAGGAAAGAATTGCCGTGGGTAAGACAATTCCTCCTGCAAAAAAGGAAAGAAAGAGAAGATTGCTACGAGAAATCTGCATTGAAAGCCCACTTCCCTAAAATGGAATATGCGCTGACAATTCAGGATAATCTAGGATAAGAACACTTCCGGCCATGAGTATAGCGAGAATCGAAATGGCGATACCGATAATTATCAATAAGTTCTTAGTCACTGGGCCAAGTTTGCTTTATGAGTTATGGATACCTTGTGCCCAACTTCGACACGACGGCTGCTGGAATAGATTTCTCGCACGAGGACGGAGCATTCGTTCTCTCCAGCTCTAGCAATGACGCCGCGACCGAGGAGTCTCGGGGCTAGACCGGCATCGGAAGTGTCCTCTTCCCAAAGGGCGACTGCATCGCCAGTATTGTATCCTTGCTTAGTTCCTTTATCTACGAGAATATAGGAGTATGCGCCAATGATGAGCGTCGGATCCATCGTGTAGCGGATCATTGCCATCTCTTCGACCTTCGCTTCGGGAACAGCGGTGTAGCCGGAAACATTCAAGATGTTGAGCGGCTGCTTGAGGCGGGCTTTGGCATGGTCCATCTTGATTTCCTTGAAACTTTGGACAATCATCGCTCTTGAAAGTGTGTCGCCGACGCTTGTAATCTTGGCATAGCCCGAAAGCCTGACCAATGCGAAGTAATCGAAGCTCTTGCCCTTGTGGGTCGGAACTTCGATGGCGCGTGCATCGACAATTTCAATCAAGTCGCCCTTCTTGAGACTGGCGTTCGTCTTACGGCCAATGCCTACGACGACTTCGGACTCAGGAATGTGGATAATCGGTGCTTTCTTTTCACCGGTCGTGATAGAGAAGAACCGTTTATCGGTCTTGATGCTTTCCAGCGTGTAAATTTCGGGAGCGAGCACCTGGTAGTAGCCGTTGAAAATCTTCGGCTCCGGACGCTTCTGGTAGAAGTATGAATCCGCAACCATTTTCTTCTTTTGCTTCTTGTCCTTTTCGCGGAGGTTGCCGAGCATGTTCTCGAAGTCTCCGTCGCGAGCATCCCGTTCGTCACAACCCACGGCGGTAATGCCCTTGGGCAAGTTGGAATCGGCGACAGCCGCTTCGCACGGCCTAGTCTTGGCGGGGATGCGGTAGCCGTCGTCCTTGACACCTTCGCCCATGTAAATGGAATCGCCCGGATAAATCCAGTGCGGGTCCTGGATATGCCTGTTGTTTTCCCAGAGGTCCGGCCAAGCGAATGGATCGTTCAGAAATTCACCACTCAAATCCCAAAGGGTGTCGCCTTTCTTCACCACGTAGGCCGATGCCATTAGAGCCGAAAGACCAAGACAGATCGATGCACATTTTAAAAATCGCATACTTTTCCCTAAGCCAAATAATTAATGTTTTCTAGTTTCCAATCTTTAATTTAATCTTTTCTTTGCTTAAAAGACGGCGTTTTTTGCACAAAATGCGGAATATCGGACATATTTGCACGTTGTGGACGTTCTTTGGGGCGTTGAATGTTTCTAGAACGGTGCGCTTGAGCTGGATTTTGGCCTAAAAGCCCTACGCGGTCTGGGACGAACAGGAACAGAAGTTCAAAATTGCCGCGGCCCGGTTCGAGATAGAGCGGGATGCTCTTGCGTAGCACGTAGCCTTCGTTGCGGAAAGCTTTGATTTCTTTGGTCGCTGTTTCAAGGTTCCCGGTCTGGAGGAGAATTCTTTCGGGACGCGAGGAGGCGAGCGAGTGCTCGACTTCCGAGGTCAGAATGTCATCCCCGGTCAGGTTGACGTAGAATGTCCAGCGGCCTTCGGCATTTTCGCTTTTGGAGAAAAACTTCGCGATGAAGTTTGCGTCGAGGTGGCCGCGGTGGAAACGCATGTTCGAGGTAGCGAGGTTCCGGATGTTCATTCTGGACGATTGCATGGCGGATTCGCGGCAGTCGAGCGCTTCGACCTGCTTGAAGAACGGGGCGAGCGTTGCCGAAACATAAGACGATGCAGAGCAAAACTCGAAGAAACGGTCTTCTCGGTTCGGGTGAATAGCATCCTTGATGCGGACGGGAAGGTTTAGCCATGCATCCTTGATACGCGGAGTCCAGTCCAGGACATGCATGTAGAATCCGGTGTTTGCGATAGGCATGAGGTCGTTGCCGAGCGAACACTTGGTTTCAATTTTCATGCCTTGCGCATCGGCGGGGTCGAAGAGGCGGTCGGGCAAGCATTGGATTTGGTGGCAACTGATGATTTCAGGACAACTGCGTTCGATGAAATCGACGAACGTCTTGTAGCCGTGAGCCGAAATTTTCCCTTTGACGTTCACTTGTACAAGAATCGCGAAACGTCCGTCACCTGTGGCACGGAACCAGATTTGGCGGAGAGCTTTCTTGAATATGTGCAGGTGCTCTTTGTGAAGCTGTTCCATGATGCGGTTCACAAGCTCTATCGGTTTCATATCGCGTGCCGGAGCTTCGATGGTCAAGTTCTCCTGCATGCCGTGGTATTCTTTGACGATTCTCCAGTCAGCGTTTTCGGGAATGGCGTCTGCGGTGTACCATGCTTGTAGTTTACCAGGAATGCGGTCGTTTGTCATCCATGCAGAGACTTGCGCCTTGATGTCTTCGAACGAAAGAATTTTGCGGACAACTTTCTTTTCCGTTTTTTCGGAGTTCTTTTCGAATTCGTCGTCTTTGCGAATATCAGATTTTCTGGATGCGTGGAATTTGCCTCCGATTAGGGGCTTGCCTATTTTGTTGCCGAATCTGTTGCTTGCAGTTCTATTGCGCTCAGTTCTACCTGCAGTTCGGCTCATCGGCTTGTTTTCCATGCGGCGTGAAGATCGATTGCTTTGTTTGTACATCTTTAATTATTTTGTTAAATGTTTAAACTATAAATCTCGGATAAATCCAGGAACATTCGCGGGCGAGTGTTTTCGGGAATTCGCGGAACGAACCGTTAATCTGGTACATGTTGAGGCTTCCTTCGACTGGTGCAAGCGACATGACGCTATCGGCTCGGGCTTCGAGGTAAGGGTATTCGTTTATGTTGCACGAGGATACTACTGCACAGCCTGTGAGAGAGATAATCGTATCGACCATCTGCATGAGAATCTGGTGCGGAGAACCGCTAAGTCTTGCAGACTTTGGATTGTGGAGGGCTGCGGTAATCGGATCGATTACGACGACTTTGTAATCGTGGTTTTCGAGTTTCTTTGCTCCTTGAATACGCTTTACAATAAGTTGCGCAATTTCAATGGGCGAAAGTGCAGTACCGCGGAGATTTAAGAAACCGAATCTTGGCGTGCTGGCGTTGAGCTTGCGCTTTGCACCCAGTAGAAAGAGGCGGTTCAAGAATACGGACTTGGTGAGTTCCATATTGATGAACAATACGTCGTTTGAATTTGTCGTGTTGCCAAACCAGTCTTCGCCGTAGCAGATGGAAAGCCCCATGTCCATGAGGGCGAGGGATTTTCCGCTTTTGGGCGGTGCTGTGAACAAGAAAAATTCGCCTGCACGGAGAATGTTCTCGATAATGCAGGGGTCTTTTTTGGGGGCTTCATCGCTGTCGCTTGCAAGTTCGATGAGCGGCTTGCCATCCAGTGAGTATTCTGCCCATTCCCGCCATTCCGTGAAGTTTTTGGCGCCTTGGTCCAAAGCAATGAGGTATTGCTGTTTGCCGTTGCGCAACACGCCTGGCATACGGACCATTTGGGTTGGACTGCGATTGCCATCATCGACTTTGAATCCTTGCGATTCAAGCGTCTGGAAAAGGAAATCGACTCGTTCGTTGTATTCGTCTGCGTCAAATGCTTCGATTTTAATCCAAGCCTGCACTGAGTTTGCGCCGGTGTTGACGAGGGCGGCACAGGGAAGGTTCAACGCTTTGTAATAAGCGAGCTGTTTTGCCAGCGTCATTTTCGGGTTATCGACAACAACATAACGGTAATGCCAGCTTTCGTCGGTCGCATCCGCTCCGCTCTTGACGGCGTTGATTGTCAAAAGCGCTCCGTCGGGGCTGTCGAGCTGCCTCATGATTTTCTTTAGGGCATCGTCTTGACCGATAATGTTCGATACAAGTTCTTGCGTACTTGTCGGCGTATTCGAAATTTTGAATTCAATTGTTTCGTCGGACTTGAATGTCGCCGAAAGTAACTTGGCAAGGTCTTTTCGCCAGTCGGCAGCGGGCCACGGAATCGAAAGCGCTTCAGGGTCAATTTTGAAGTTATGCAGAAGTTCAAGGGATTGCGAGTCGAGGCCAAGCGCAATCATCTGTTCCATCATGCTTGCCGGAATAGGCGAGATGATGGTAGGTCCCATGGCTGGGATGGGGGCGGATCCCGTTTGTGGTTGGTCCATGGGTTGATTTGGCACTGAGGAAATCGGTGCTTGTGTTGTAGTCTTCTTTTGCGCTTCTTCGCGTTCCGATTTTCTTCGTTCTTCTGCAAATGCGTTACGCAGAATTTTTTCGACATCTTCCGCCGAGAGACCGTCGTCCCTTGCTTTTCCTCCCAACTGGAAGGTGGCGTCCATGAACGTCCAGCCTTCGCTCAAAGCGGCAACGCCCGCTTTGAACAATTCCTTTTTCAGTTCGCTTTTGTCGGAAAACTTTCTTTTGATAAAGTCATTGAGAAATTTTTTTGCGTTTTCCATGGACACCTCCAGATTGGGTGGTTGTATGATTAAAACATTCCTTTACTTCAGCGGGTCGCTGTTCGGGTCGAGCTTGCCTGTCTTTACGTATTCCTTGATGTCACGGGAAATGCGCATCGAGCAGAACTTCGGGCCGCACATCGAGCAGAAATGCGAAGACTTTGCGTTATTGCCCGGGAGCGTCTCGTCGTGGAATTCTACGGCGCGTTCCGGGTCGAGCGAAAGCGCGAATTGGTCGTTCCAGCGGAAGCTGAAACGGGCACGCGAAAGGGCGTCGTCGCGGAAATGCGCTGCAAAGTGGCCCTTGGCAAGGTCTGCGGCATGGGCGGCGAGCTTGTATGTCACCACGCCTTCACGCACGTCGTTCTTGTCCGGGAGGCCCAAGTGTTCCTTTGGCGTCACGTAGCAGAGCATAGCGGTACCGAACCAGCCAATCATGGCGGCACCGATAGCGGACGTGATATGGTCGTAACCCGGTGCAATATCAGTCGTGAGAGGGCCAAGCGTGTAGAACGGCGCATTGTGGCACATTTCAATCTGGCGGTCCATGTTTTCGCGAATCTTGTGCATCGGCACGTGACCCGGACCTTCGATAATGACTTGTACGCCCTTCTTCCAGGCGATTTCGGTGAGTTCGCCGAGGGTATCCAGTTCGGAGAACTGAGCCATGTCGTTTGCATCGGCAATGGAACCCGGACGAAGTCCGTCACCCAAAGAAACGCAAACATCGTACTTCGCGAGAATATCGCAGATTTCGTCGAAGTGCGTGTAAAGGAAGTTTTCCTGGTTGTGCACCATGCACCAGCGGGCGATGATGGAACCGCCACGGCTCACGATGCCCGTTGTGCGTTCGAGTGCGAACGGCACGTACTTGAGCAAAAGTCCAGCGTGAATCGTAAAGTAATCGACGCCCTGTTCCGCCTGTTCAATGAGCGTGTCGCGGAATACTTCCCACGTGAGGTCGTCAGCGATACCGTTCACCTTTTCCA
>JAEEGK010007612.1_pt1 | contig 25787 bp, 21 predicted proteins | sample 8958771 | NCBI WGS metagenome assembly JAEEGK01 (sample SAMN16246547, study PRJNA631951) | gut metagenome | biome: gut microbiome; feature: rumen; material: SC-attached | host: Bos | place: Iran: Karaj | collected 2018-10
GGGGGGGTAAAAAGTAACGGTGATATCGAAGCGGTTTCAAACGGAACTGCTGCTTCGCAATCCGAACCCATTCCGGAACCTGAACCCGAGCCCGTCTATACTTTGGCGGATTGTTTCGCAGAAGGGACAACAATCGTAACAAGCGCAGAGGATCTTGCGACTTACATTAATGATCACCCGGCAATCAGTATCCACACTCTTGTTACCAAGCGGACCTATGAAAATGTCGACGTAGAAAATACCGAAGATAGTGTTCCTGAGACCATTCTTGATTACACGATTTACGCAGGAGCGCTTACTGATGAAGATAAGGTAACATTTTACATCAGAGCGCTTGATGCAGACAATGCTTGTGTAAATATCGGTAACGAAACACTCGGCGAGAATGCAGGCTGTTGTGTGTATCAGGTCCCTGTAACAGAAGAAACTGTTCTTCCTGCTCTTTACGACGTATATAAGACGGCTATCGACAGAGCAAACCTTACTTCCTATTTTTCCAATATGTTTGTAGGCAAGGATTATGTAGTAGAAAAGGACGCTATGGATAATGCCCTTGCATTTAAGGAATTAAGGATCGTAAGTGATACTCCTGCAGATGCGGTATTCGCAACGATGCTTCTCGGGGAAAACTTTAAGGAAGTTGTTGCGGGCCAGTTTGATTATGACTTAACCGTAGCAAACGATACCGCCGTTCCTTCCCGGGTAAGTGCTTTCTTACAGTATTCCACCGAAGAAACTGTTGAATCTGTAAACGATGCGGGCGAAACTGTAACAGAAACTTCCGAGAAGATGAACATCTACTCTGTGAATGTATCCTTTGTTGCATTTGAAGATCCTGAGGATATAAAAGATTATTTAACCATGGAATGTGGTTGTAACAAAGAAACCTGTGAATGTCCCGATTGCGCATTACATTCTTCTCCCTGGACATTTACCGACATGGATACCATGAAGTATGCAAAGGCAAGCGTAAACGTACGTGATCTTCCTTGTAAGGACGGTGAAAAGCTTGGATCCTTAAGCCAGAACGATCAGGTTCATATCACAGGTCGTTGCAATGAAACCGGCTGGTACAGATTCGAATACAAGGATGGTATCGGTTACGGACATGGTGATTACTTTGTAAACGAAAAGGTTAAGGTACAGGTAAGAGTTGAATACAAGAACGGCAAGATGACCGGAGACCCTCACCAGGATCCTAACATCGTATGGGAAAACACCAATTATCCTGGAATGCCTCGTTCTATTGATGGTTACGAGTTATTCAAAATATTTGAAACAGATACCCGTGTAGGCTTTTACTCTACCAGCATTGGGTATTGTACAGATAACAATAAGTTGTTTGGTGAACTTCAGAGACAATGCGAAGCTATACCTCATACCAGTGGATGGCGTAATGAAAAGACAGTTCCCAACAGAATCTGGATGTGGTACTTAGAAAAATAGTATTTACATGAAAGAGAATCTCACACGAGGTTCTCTTTTTTTTATACCGTAATGTATAATTGTAGATTCTATATTGAATAAATAAAACTTAAAGAAATTAACTGAATCTCAGCTTCGAAAGGAAAATGTTCAAATGATGTTCAATCAAAAAATGATGCTCTGGAAAGCCCTGTTTTATTGGTTTTTATGGTTAGTGTTTGGTTTGAATCCTTTCGCGCACTATTACGCACAAAACGTACACTGTTTACATTGTGTACATTATGTGCTATAATCGATGCAAAGAAGGAGGTTATGCTTATGATAGTTGAGCAGGCTACAGCAGTTCGAAAAGAATGGAGCAGCGTTTGTGACAGTGTGGTCAGAGAGAAGCCGCATTTTATCAAGAGAACCAGAGATGAATTGATATTGTCAAGCTATGAGACCATGCTTTCTTTGCTCCGGGGATATCATTTTACGGCCTCGAAATGTAAGGAGAGTGACGGCAGCATTTCTCTTTCTTTGCACGAGATGGATATTGTTGTCAACGGAACCACTATTGAACTTGCCAAAGAACAAATGGGCGAAGCAATTCTGGAATACGCGGAAGAATACTACGAGAACTTTGCTTTTTATTCACATGCTCCAAATCGGAAGGATCATGTTCCCTATGTAATGAAGGCACTTTTGCTTCGAGACGGTGAATCGATCGGAAGGGAAATTGTTTGTGCCTAGGTGGAAAGAATTGAAGCGCTTTTGTGAATGTAGGAGGTTTTATGATTCCAAGAATTAAAAATGTCGAACCTCAAAAAGATTTTAAACTCTGTGTTTCTTTTGATGACGGTAAAACTGTGATCTATGATGTTAAAGAGGATATTAATCAGATTTCTGCCTTTGAAGATTTGAGAACACAGTGCGGATTGTTTGAAAATGTTCAACTGGATGAAAGTCGCACATGCCTGTTTTGGAATGATTATATCGATCTGCCCAGCGATACGATATATGAGTATGGTAAGCAAGCGGATTCACATTGATGATTCGGTTTAAAAGAAGGACACTTGTCCTTCTTTTTTTCTGTTAATTCCCCGGAAGTATAATCCCTGAATAGGACATTGGCACTTCTGTTTTGCGATAAGCCTAGAATCCTTAGGAGGCGCATAAGATGCGAAATTGTGGGAAAAACAGCCTTGTATTGCTGCTCGCATTATCAGCGATACTCTTCTTATCTTCATGTTCTTTTTCTTCTTCCGGAAATGTTTCCGTTAAGACTTCAGAGACGGCAGATTTCGGTGATTCGAACGAAGCAATCAATAATTCCGAAGATATTGCACGAAGAGCGGTGGATTTCGATCATGAACCGGATGATTACAAGCCTTTAAAAGATCACTATAATTTCTATTTTACATATAAGACCGTCCACTCCTGGTGGGACGCGGTGGCCCTCGGGATGGAAGATGCCCAGAGACAGTACCTTGATCGCGGCATAACCATCACCTACGAGTACATGGCTCCGGACGGGGCATCGGCGGAAGATCAGATCAGGAGACTGAAAGATGCCAAGGACAGAAACTTTGACGTGATAGGTGTGGATGTGGCCGATGCGGACATTATCTCACCGATACTTGACGAGATGGTGGATGCAGGCTACAAGGTCATGACCTTTTCAAGTTCCGACGCAAAAGAAGGCTGCAAGAGGATTGCTTATGTGGGCAATACCCATAATTACCGGGACGGTGCGGATCTGACGGAGGCTTTGTGCAAAAAACTTGAATATAAGGGTAAGGTCGCCATCCTGGTCGGCAGCGTCGGTGCACCCTGCCACGAAGACAGAGCCAGAGGCGCCAAAGATACCATTGCAAAATACCCTGATATGGAAATTGTCGCTACGGAGTACGATATGGATTCCGTGGACCTTGCCTATGACCTTACAATTAAGATTCTTAACGATAATCCGGATCTTGCGGGGATTATCTGCTGCAATATGAGTAACCCGGTGGGTGCCGCAAGAGCGGCCCAAAAGATCGGACGTGATATAGTTATCGTAGGAATGGATCATGACAGGGAGGCATTGCATTATCTGAAGGATGGGGTGATCTATTGCCTCGGAGTGCAGGACTGTTATTCCATCGGCTTTGATACGATCCGGATTGCGATAAAGATCGCGGACGGCAACAAGCCGGGTGAACTGTTCAAAGAAAAGACGGACGAGATCACCACGGTAATCTATCAGGAAGATGCAGCTGTAATGCTTGAGTTGCTGTATGGGGATGAATAATGAAAAAGCAGATCACGAGAAAAACATTTATAACGACAGCAATCGTCGGAAGCATCCTGCTGATGGCGGCCGTGATCGTCAATGCTGTCATGTCCACAAGACGGAACTCATCGGCCACAAGTGAAGCCGTTTCGGAGGTAAGCTCCTTCTATCTTGAAGCCATGGCGGACCGTCGGGCGAAAACCGTCACGAATCTTATAAGCAGCAATTTCGACCATATGGAAAAAGCAGTTGCTTATATCAATGCACAGGGTATCAAATCGGAGGAAGAACTGCGAAGTACACTGGGAAATATTAAGGCCCTTCTGTCTCTTGACAGATTTGCGCTTGTGGACGATGAAAAAATAGTTCACACCCAATATACCACCTATACCGGCGGCAGTCGTCATCAGTTTCTTTCCGATGAAAATATGGATAAGCTCAGTGTCAGCACGGTTTCCATATACGGTTCATCAAAGCAGATGTGTCTGGCCGCACCCACTCCGGGGCTTAAGATAGCAGGGAAACAGTACAGAGAGAGTTTTGTCCAGATCGATGTCAGGGAAATCGTCGACCTGCTGGCTTTTGAGGATGAGGGCAGAACCTATTTCGGTATTTACAGTAAAAACGGAGAAAATCTTTCGGGCACGGAACTTGGCCCTCACATTTTGACCCAAAATCTTTTTGAAGCCCTTAAGGGGGTCATTCCGGAGGAAACCGAAGCTGAAAACCGCAGCAATTTCCTGAATGCCGTGTAGGGAAGCATTTCTTTCGCCGGAGAAGATACCGAATCGACTCTGTGTTATGTCCCCATAGAAGATACGGACTGGATGATGGTGGTGCTGATACGTGAAAGCGTTATCAGGGACAGGATCCGGGACATCAGCGAGAAAAGCCTTGCAATGAGCAAGGTGCAGATCGCTTTCACACTGATATATTCCGCAGTGTTCTTCGGTGTGCTGATGATCATGTTAAAGATCCTTCTGGACAGAGATTTGGCCGCAGAAAAAGAAAATGCGAAGAATTTTCGGGATATGGCCAATACGGATTCTTTGACGGGCGTAAGGAACAAGCATGCATATTCGGACGCGGAAAACTATCTGAACCTGCGGATCAGGGATAATGATATCGACAAACTGGCCATAGTGGTGTGCGATATCAACGGTCTTAAGGCAGTTAACGATACCAAGGGGCATGCCGCGGGAGATAAGCTCATCAAAGACGCCACCGCACTGATCTGCGAGCATTTTACCCACGGAGCGGTCTATCGTATCGGCGGTGACGAATTTGCCGTTATCCTTCAGGAAAAGGGAGTTGATACGTTAAAGGAAGTAGTGGCGGAATTTAACGGTATAGTTGAAGGAAATATCAAAAAGAAAAAGGTTGTGGTCTCCATCGGATACTCCGAACTTAAACCCACCGACCTGCTTGTTCATGACGTGTTTGAGCGGGCGGACCGGATGATGTATAAACGGAAAAAGCAGTTAAAAGAAATGGGCGCGGCAACCAGATCCTGACAGGCTTAAAGGCCGGACTTGAAATACAGTCCGGCTATTCTTTTTTCTTTGTTTTGCAGTCCTGTGCAGCATGGGAAGTTCGATAAACTTGTCGATGATGCCGCCGATATGTGATATAATCAATACATCATTTATCGTGAGGTTTCTCTGTGACGGGTAAAGGAAAAGTAAAGGCACTGATCCTTAGTTTTTCGGTGCTGGCGCTCATAATAATTTTATACGGTTATAAGAGCGGGCTCTTTGTTTCCGAAGCAGACTCCGAAAAGAAGACCGCCGCCGGGGTCGTTAAGGATCTGGCTTCCGATGTCCGCGATTTTTTCGTCAATGAATGGAACGGTTTTCACCTGACCATCGGGAAAATGGCTGAAGAAAGCGCCGAAGAAAGAGCAAAGATCCTTGCAAGGGAAGAGGCTATGCGCATCGCGGCGGAAGAAAACCTTGTTTATATCGATTCCCACCTCGAAGGCGATACCAACGTGATTGAGGTTAAAAGTTCCGATGACCCCGACCGGGTGGAAGCTTCCAACACTCTTGTTACCACCGAGACAGGGGAGCGTTACCTTGCCATCGTTTCCGAGGGAAATGAGCCGGGAATCGCCGTATATCGCTATGTTAAGATCCCTTCCGAGATGTCGGGGATAGAGTTTCGCCCTGTGGAAGACCGTGTTTTTGCCAACGAAAATGTCAAACTTTATGACGATCCCATGTTTGAAAACGGTTCTGTGCTATCTGCTTCCGCAGGCACGGAATTCACAAGGGTCGGCATATCAAAGGACTGTTGTTATCAGTTCATTATGGAATACGGACAGGTGCTTTATGCGGACGGGACCAAGTTCCGGCGCTACAGAGAGGACATGGAAACGACCGAAACCATCGACATGGAAAAAGAACGTGTCATTCTCGATGTTTCCTACATAAGTCAGTATCCGTCCCTTCCCAACGGCTGCGAGATCACCAGCCTTGCAACAGTGTTTAAATACTTAGGGTTTAATGTGACAAAGGAAAAGCTTTCCGATGATTTTCTGCCCAAGGCAAAGATCGGAGAAGCAAACTTTTATGAGGAATTTGTGGGAAACCCTCGAAATAAAGATGCTTACGGCTGTTACAGCGGAGCCATCGTAACCGCGGCAAACGCTTATCTTGAGAGTGTGGGCAGTGACCTTCGGGCCAAAGACTACACGGGAAGCACCTTTAAAGAGCTTCTTTTGAAAGTAAGAGAGGGGAATCCCGTGATCGTCTGGGCAACGGCGTATCTTAACCAGAATCCGGGTTTTTCCACGGAATGGATAGTAGACGGGGAATATATGGTGTGGAAGGGTAATCTTCACTGCATGGTCCTGGCAGGTTACGATACCCTTAAGGGCACTGTGGTGGTGTCCGATCCCATGCGCGGAATAGAAGAGTACGACATGGAGCTTTTTATTAAAAGATTTAAGCAATTCTATTCACAGGCGGTTATTGTAGAATAGCAACAATTCTGATATAATAAGCCCTATAGGAAGAGTCACGGAGGCTATAATGGTCTGGAATGTTCAATTTCAATTTGCCGGTCTCGTTCTGGTGCTTGTTGTTGCCGGTATGTGTCTTGCACAGCGGCGCTTGAATTATGCGGCCGAAAAAGCCTACATTCGGCTGCTCTTTACCGTGACCATCAGCATTTTCTTTGATATTCTCTCCATTTTTGCGATCAATTACGTGGATCAGATCGGCAGGATAGCCTGTGAGGTTATCTGCAAATCATATCTGATCACCATAGTCACCGTTGCTTTTCAGTCCGCTCTTTTCTCGGTTGCCGAAATCCGAAGGGCCATCAGCGCCAAAGTAAAGCTTCTTTTTTATATCCCGCTTCTGATCGAACTTGCCACGTTCTTTATCTTCCCCGTGGATATTTATGTGGGAAACGGAGAACTTTATACACTGGGTGTTCCCGTAACCCTTACCTACGTGCTTTGTGCGGTCTATCTCATAAGCACGCTGGCAATGGTCATCATCCTTCGCAAAGACATCGACCAAAAGAGCATGGCTTCCATCAGGTTCTGGATGATCTGCTGGCTGATTGCGGCTGCGATCCAGTTTTTAAACAACCAGCTTCTGATCGTAAGTTTCGCCATGGCCCTGGCCTGCGTTTACATGTACTGCAAGCTTGAGAATCCGGAATATCATCTGGATCACGCCACCGGGCTTTTTAACCGCGGCGGATTTTCCGTAATCATGTCCGAAAACGTTAAGAAACGTGAGCATAAAGCAATAATCACTTTTGTTATCAGCAATGCCGCCAGAGTTACGGAAATATTCGGAACCAAGGGAATGGAAAGGCTCATAAAGGACATTTCTTTGTTCGTCGACAGCATTCCCCATGTGGCAATGTTCAGGTTCGAAGACAACATGTTCTGCCTCCTTACGGATACCGGCGAGAGAGCGGAGATTGTGCTTGAGACCGTTTCAAAGCGATTCACACTTCCCTGGCTTATGGGAGATGCCACCATAGACATAGCGGTTTCTTTTTCCTACATAGAAGACACGTCCCGTTTTGAGGATGAGGACGAGCTGGAAGAAGTTATCCACTATTTTGCCACCGCAGGGGCCAAACACGAAGGTTCGGACATTCTTTTCGTTAACGATGACGAACTTAAGGGCAGAGAGCGGAACATACGTCTTAAACAGTCCCTTGAATGGGCATTTTCCAACGACGGGATCGAGGTTTACTACCAGCCGATTTACGATATCGGCGAAGGGCGCTTTAATTCCATGGAGGCTCTTGCCAGAGTCCATGATGAGGAAGGCAACTTTATCATGCCTTCCGACTTTATCGTATTTGCCGAGAAGAACGGTATGGTGCTCAAACTGGGAGAGATCGTTTTCAGGAAGGTCTGCGAATTTGTTCAGAGGATGCATGTGGAAGAGTACGGCATCGACTACATAGAAGTCAATCTTTCCGTGGTTCAGTGCATGCAGGAGGACATGGCCCGGATCCTTAAGAATATCATGGGCGAATATCAGGTTCCGCCTTACCGCATCAACTTTGAGATCACCGAGACCGCCCTTTCAAGCTCCAAGGCTACCATGGACAGAAATATGGCGGAGCTTATCAATTACGGCTCGGGCTTTTCTCTCGACGATTACGGCAGCGGTTATTCAAACCTTTCTTATGTCATCAATCTGCCCCTTAAGATAATCAAGCTTGACAAAGAAATGGTTAATTCCTATTTCATTTCCGAGAAGGTCAAGATTGCTACGGAGCATACCGTCAACATGATCCACAAACTCGGCATGAAAGTGGTTGTGGAAGGTATTGAAACAGAAGAAGAATACCTTGCCTTCAAGGCCCTCGGCGTCGAATACGTTCAGGGTTATTATTTCTCAAGACCTCTTCCGAAGAATTCGGTATTAACATATGTACAGGAGTGGCTATAATGAACTTTCAATGTAAGAACTGCGGGGGAAATATGGTATTTGACCCCGACAGCGGCAAGATGCACTGCGAGCACTGCGGCGGGTTCGACTGCGAGACCCAAAGGGGCGACAGATCCGTTACCGTGTGTGCTTCCTGCGGAGGCGAGATCTCGGCGGAAGCAAACGTAAGTGCTACGAAATGCCCCTATTGCGGCAACCATCTCGTATTCGACGAGAGGGTGGAAGGCAGTTACGAACCCGAAGAGATAATTCCTTTCACGGTTTCAAAGAACAAAGCAATCGAATTAATGAAGAAAACCTTCAAGAAGAGAACCTTTGCACCGAAGGGCTTTTTAAGCTCCCTTTCCTTCAGAGAACTCAAGGGCAATTACGTTCCCTTCTTTCTCTATGATTACGATACCATGACGGATTTTGACGGCGTGGGTACCAAGGTTAAGACCTGGACCAAGGGAAACACCGAGTATACGGAGACTTCTTACTACAGGATCCTTCGTAAGATGCGGGCCAAATTCTCGAAGGTCCCTGCGGATGCCACCTTCCTGGCAGACGACAAGATGGACCTTTTGGAGCCCTTCGCCTACGAAAGACTGGTTAAATTCATGCCCAAATTCATGTCGGGTTTTGAGGGCTACATTTACGACTTCCCTTCAAGTACCTACGAACCCAGGATAAAGGGTAAGATTTCCAACGACATTTCGGGTCTTTTGAGAAACTCTTATTCGGAGTTCAGCGGTGTGAGAGCGGACGTTCTCGAAACGGATTTCGGTGAAGCCAAGTCCGAATACGCTCTGCTCCCCGTATGGACCTATTTTTACAAATTCGGCGACAAGACCTATGACATCTATGTAAACGGCGTTACCGGCAAGGTTGTGGGTAAAGCGCCCGTATCAAAGAAGAAAGTGCTTGGCTATTCCGCGTTCTTCGGCGCGATGATCTGGATCATCGGACAGGCCGCTATGCTGCTTTTGGAGGTGATCCGATGAAAGACGAAAGTTCAGCTAAGGGATTTTTTAAGCATTTTGCGGTATTGATAATCATTACCGTCGCAGTAGTTGGGGTTACGGCATTCTTTGTTTATAAGAAGTTAAACCAGCCGGCTCCCGTGCTTTATGAAAGTCCCAATACAGAGCGTGTTTACGGCGACCAAAGGGTATTTGACTTTGCCGACAGGCTTACGGATTCCGAAGAAAAGAAGCTTGAAGCCTATATCCACGAGAAGGAGTATCTTACAAGCTCCGATATCGTTATCGTACTTATAGCGGAAAGCCTTGAAGGTTATGCCGCCGATTATGAGGCAAGATACGGCATCACCGAGCCCCCCGAAAAGTGGGTAATGCTCTATGCCGATGAGTTCTATGAGGTAAACCGCTTCGGTTACGATCAGCCTCAGATCCTTAACGGACAGGCGGATTCGGGTGACGGAATACTCCTTATCGACAACGATTACAGAGAACGTAGCGGGTATAAGTACACTTGGGTCAGCACCACCGGTAAGTGTTACTACAGTTTTGACAGTGACGACGTTCAAAATTCTCAGGATATATTCTATAGAAACGTGGATAAGGACCTGTATCAGGCTTGCATCGATTTTGTTGATTATTTTGTATACTGCGCAGCCCCGACTACGCCTTACGTAGATTTCACGCCTTCTTTGATTCCTGTGGTAGTGGCGCTTGTGTGTGCGCTCATTTATCTTGGCGTCAACATGAGCGGCAAAGTCGGAAAGAAGACTACCGTTGCATCCACTTACCTTGATGACGGTGCGGCAGAATTTCTGGTAAACGAAAATACCTTTATAAGAAAGACCCTTACCCAGAGAACCATAGAAACAAGTTCAAGCAGCGGAGGCGGCGGAGGCGGCCACGTTTCGGGCGGCGGCGGATTCCACGGTGGCGGCGGTCACAGTAGATAGATAGAAGATCATTATAAAACAGCGTTCCGGTCAGGAACGCTGTTTTTGCGTATAAGTGTGAAGTGCGGATAAAAAAATAACCCGGTTCGCATGACGGTACGAACCGGGTTTAAAATACTATATAATGTCGAATGCTTATGCCATGCGGTTAACGGCAACATTCAGACGGGATACCTTTCTGGCAACGGTGTTCTTGTGATAAACACCCTTGTAGCAAGCTTTATCCATAGCGGAAGTAGCATTAATCAATGCTTCCTTAGCGGCGGTCTGATCGTTAGCGTCGATAGCAGCATAAACCTTCTTTACAGCGGTCTTAACGCCGGACTTGATTGCCTTGTTACGGGCAGCCTTTGTCTCGTTAACCAAAATACGCTTCTTTGCAGATTTAATGTTTGCCAAGACTACACCTCCATTAAAAATCGTGAAAATATCAGGCGCATACTACTCCGGACACGGACGATTTAATATACGCACTTTGTTATAGTAATCGAAAAGGTGCGAACTGTCAACATATTTTCTTTGTTTTTTTTACTTCTTATGTTAGAATATCAAGGAATCTTTTATTTCGGAGTAATTTATGAATCGCGACCATATAAGAAATTTTTGCATAATCGCCCATATAGACCATGGTAAATCCACCCTTGCGGACCGTATCATCGAGCGCACCGGACTGCTTACGGAAAGAGAAATGCAGGCGCAGGTGCTTGATAACATGGACCTTGAAAGGGAGAGAGGTATCACCATAAAGGCCCAGACCGTGCGTACGGTGTACAAAGCAAAAAACGGTGAAGAATACATTTTTAATCTTATCGATACACCCGGTCACGTTGACTTTAATTATGAAGTAAGCCGTTCCCTCGCAGCCTGCGACGGAGCAATCCTGGTGGTGGATGCGGCTCAGGGCGTTGAGGCTCAGACCCTTGCAAACGTTTATCTTGCCCTGGACCACGATTTGGAGGTCTTTCCTGTTATAAACAAAATCGACCTTCCCAGCGCAGAGCCCGAAAAGGTTATCAAGGAAATCGAAGACGTTATCGGCATCGAAGCCCAGGATGCTCCCCTTATTTCCGCCAAAAACGGAATAAACATCGACGATGTCCTGGAGCGTATCGTTGAAAAAGTACCCGCCCCCAAAGGCTCGGAAAACGATCCCCTGCAGGCCCTTATCTTTGACTCCCTATATGATTCCTACAAGGGAGTAATTGTATTCGTCCGTGTGGTAAACGGACGGGTAAAGAAGGGTACCAGGATCAGGATGATGGCCACGGGTGCCGTGGAAGAAGTCGTTGAAGTCGGTTATTTCGGCGCGGGCCAATTCTTACCCTGCGAAGAATTATCCGCCGGTGAAGTAGGCTACATCACGGCCTCCATCAAAAATGTGAGAGATACCGCGGTTGGTGATACCGTTACGGATGATGAGCACCCCTGCACCAAGGCACTTCCCGGATACAAGAAGGTCCAGTCCATGGTTTACTGCGGCGTTTATCCCGCCGACGGAGCAAAGTATCCGGACCTTCGGGATGCCCTTGAAAAGCTTCAGTTAAACGATGCTTCTTTGTTCTATGAGCCTGAAACCTCGGTAGCTCTGGGATTCGGCTACAGATGCGGATTTCTGGGCCTGTTGCACCTTGAGATCATTCAGGAAAGACTTGAAAGAGAATATAACCTGGATCTGGTCACCACCGCTCCGGGAGTTGTATATAAGGTTTATAAGACCAACGGCGACATGATAGAGCTTACCAATCCCTCGAACCTTCCTTCTCCCACGGAAATCGACTACATGGAAGAGCCCATCGTAAATGCGGAGATTATGGTAACCACCCAGTTCGTGGGTTCCATCATGGAACTTTGTCAGGAACGCCGCGGCAAATATTTAAGTATGGAATACATTGAGGAGACCCGTGCCCTTATTAAGTACGAGCTTCCTTTGAATGAGATAATCTACGATTTCTTTGACGCCCTTAAGTCCCGCTCCAGAGGCTATGCGTCCTTTGATTACGAGCTGAAGGGGTATGAGCGCTCCGACATGGTCAAACTGGACATCCTCATTAACCGTGAGGAAGTGGATGCCCTTTCCTTTATCGTTCATCGGGACAGCGCTTACGAACGCGGCCGCAAGATGTGTGAAAAATTAAAGGACGAGATCCCGAGACATTTATTCGAGATCCCGATACAGGCTGCGGTGGGCGGCAAGATTATCGCGCGGGAAACCGTAAAGGCAATGCGCAAAGACGTGCTTGCCAAGTGTTACGGCGGCGATATCACACGTAAAAAGAAACTTCTCGAAAAGCAAAAGGAAGGAAAGAAGCGCATGCGCCAGATAGGAAACGTAGAGATTCCTCAAAAGGCGTTCATGAGCGTTTTGAAGCTGGATGAAGACTGACAGGGGTGTGGGAATCTACGTTCATATTCCTTTTTGCAAAAGAAAGTGCGATTACTGCGACTTTGTGTCCTTTGCAGGAAAAGAGGACCTGTTTTCTGCTTATTTTTCTGCGCTTGGATCAGAGATTTCTCAAAAGAAAGATAAATTTGGGGCGCTTACCGTCGATTCCGTGTTTTTCGGCGGAGGCACCCCTTCTTTGCCCGAAAGTTTCTATCTTACGGGCATTCTCTATGTTCTGAGGGAGAAATTCAACTTCTCCGAAAATCCCGAGATAACAACAGAAGTTAATCCGGATTCCGGCAGCTTTGAAAAACTGAAAGCCTATAAAGAAGCGGGCTTTAACAGGATAAGCATCGGCCTTCAGTCGGCAAATGACGAAGAACTTAAGACCCTTTCGAGAGTCCATGATTTTAAAAAGTTTACCGTTTGCTACGAAAACGCCCTTCGTGCAGGGTTTACCGATATCAACGTGGATCTTATGAGTGCGATTCCGGGACAGACCCTTAAATCCTACGAAAAGACCCTTAAGACGGTGGCGGAGCTTAATCCTTCCCACATAAGTGCCTACAGTCTGATCCTGGAGGAAGGCACGCCTTTTTTTGAAAGGTTCAAAGACGGAAAGGGCCTTCCGGACGAAGATACGGACAGGGAAATGTATTCCCTCACACGGGCATTTTTAAAGGATTACGGGTTTGAGCGATACGAGATATCCAATTACGCAAAGCCCGGGTTTGAGTGTAAGCACAACATAGGCTACTGGGAAAGAAAGCCTTATCTTGGCTTAGGTCTTGCGGCAGCCTCTTTGATGAACGAAACAAGATATCAAAAGCACGGGAATCTAAGGCGTTACATAGACGGCGACTTTTCGGAAGATACGGAAAATCTTGACAGAACATCCCAAATGGAAGAGTTCATGTTTCTTGGTTTAAGGCTTATCAAGGGTGTGTCTGTCGAAAGATTTAAGGAACTTTTCGGTAAGAGCATCGAAGAAGAATACGGGGACGTGCTTAAGAAACTTAACAAAGAAGGACTCCTTCTTTTTGACGACAGGGTGTATCTGACGGAGAAGGGGCTTGACGTGGCGAACTACTGCATGAGCGAATTTATCAAATAGATGTTGCGTTAAAATCAGCCGTTGTCTTATAATATCAGTGAGGGCTGAAAGGACTCGGCCGTCGGTTGGGGGATTGAAATGCGATTTGTCAAAACCGAAGATCTGACACAGGGACTCAGAATAGCAAGACCAATCTACAATAAAAAGGGCGTTTTGCTCTATGACAGCGGCTCCAAGCTTACGTCGCAGGCGATCGGAAGTATCAGGAATTTCGGACTTATCGGATTGTTTATTCTTGACGACACGGAACCTGTACCGCCCATGACTCCCGAGGATATTGAATTCGAGCGCTTCAGGACTGTGAAGGTATATGAACTGGAAGCTGAATTCAAGGAGATCATCACCACTCACAGAGCTCACAGACTGGAATTTATCGCAAACGATATCGTAAGTTCCTACGGACATCTTCGCAGAAAAGTCAATTTTATGCAGGAGATCCGCAGCAAGGAAGATTACGTTTACAAGCACACGCTGAACGTGGGCATTCTGGCTGCCATGATTGCATTCCAGATGGGAATACAGCCTTCGGAGAAAACGGATATCATGCTGTCCTGCCTGATCCACGATATCGGCAAACTAACGGTGCCGGATATGCTTCTTGACGGGGAAAACACGGAAGAAACAGAGCGGATCCTTAAAAACGCCGAGGAAACGGGCTTTGATATGATCGATACGGTCTTTTCCGCAACGCCCAACATCAGACGCGTCTGCGTGCAGTCCTTTAATCTGCATCAGAGCATAGAGCGTGGGATCGAACCGGAAAAGATGAAAGTCCTGGTGGGCACCAGAATCCTTACGGTGGCCGATGCTTATGACACGCTTACCGCCATCAGCACCACCGCGGGCAGGGAACCCTGTTCGCCGGTACAGGCCCTTAAGCACCTTATGTCCTATCCCCAGGTATATAATAAGAAAGCCGTTGAAGCACTGGTCAACTCCATCAACATCTTAAATCCCGGAGTTTCGGTGGAACTTTCAAACGGAGAGCAGGCGCTGGTAATTTCCGTTAATCCCGTCAATATCCTAAAGCCTGTGGTCCTTGATTTTTCATCCAACAGGATCATGGATCTTTCAAGCGACATCTATTCGGATCTTGAGATCGTTGATGTGGTAAAAACCATGGACAGCAGACATGTGCTTAGTAAGGGTGAACTTGAGAAATTCGGCCTTTCATAAGAGATTTACACGCGCGGACCTTCGGGCCCGCGTTTTTTGTGCTTTTATCCGGGATGTTTGCCTGGAGTGTCGGACGCTATCCGGCGCAGCCTACCCGTTGACGGCTGCCCCGCACAATGTTATAATTCATTCGTTCAGTAAATCGTTAAGACCGTTCGGTCGATTTTTCGGAGAGTAAGTTGAAAGGAAAATATGGTTTATAAGGTTTACTCCGGCAGAGTCGGGGGTGTTTTTGGCGATCTTATAACCGTGGAAGTGGACGTGTCTGCGGGACTTCCCGGTACCGAAATCATCGGACTTGCCGGCAGCGATGTGAAGGAAGCAAAGGACAGAGTGCGCGTTGCTTTGAGAAACAGCGGCGTTAACCTTCCCGCCATGCGTATCGTCATCAATCTTTCACCTGCCGATGAGCACAAAGAAGGTGCAGGCTTTGATCTGGCCATCGCGGCGGCACTTCTTGGCGTGATGGGCAAAAACGAGTTCTTTGCGCCGGAAGAAGCGCTTGTTGTGGGGGCTCTGTCCCTTGACGGCAAGATCCTTCCCGTAAGCGGCGTTCTTCCCATCGTAAGATTCGCAAAGGAGAGGGGTTTTAAGCAGGTTATAGTTCCCGGGGAGAATGCAAAGGAAGCTTCGCTTATCCGGGATATCGACATCATTCCCATGGATACCCTTTCGGATTTTATCACCTATCTGTCACTTCCCTTCGGGGAAAAGAAAGCGGCCTTCCCACCCTTTAAATCAGACGGAGGGGATTCCTTTGAAAACACTGAAGGCGAAGCCCTTGATTTTTCCGATGTTTCCGGGCAGGATACGGTGAAACGCGCGGCAGCGATAGCGGCTGCGGGCATGCATCACCTTCTTATGATAGGACCGCCCGGCACGGGGAAATCTCTGATAGCAAAGCGTATTCCGGGGATCCTTCCGCCCCTGACCTATGAGGAGTGTCTGGAGGTTACATCGGTGTATTCGGTCTCCGGGAAACTTAACGGAAAGACGCCCTTTATGACGCGGCGCCCTTTCTTTGGGCCACACCATACGGCCTCTCCTCAGGCCATAGTCGGAGGGGGCGGTGATGCCCGGCCGGGACTTGTTTCCCTGAGCCACAGGGGGATCCTGTTTCTTGACGAAATGACCGAATTTAAGAAAGAGACTCTCGATATGTTAAGGCAGCCTTTGGAAGACGGGGAGATTACGGTTTCGCGGGCAAAGAAAACCTACACGTATCCTGCGAAATTCATGCTTGTTGCGGCCATGAATCCCTGCCCCTGCGGGTATTATCCCGACAGGAACCGCTGCATGTGCACCGACGGGCAGGTTTCCAAATATCTGTCTAAGATCTCGGGTCCCATTGCCGACAGGATAGACATTTGCGTCGAAGTGTCCCGTATGGATCTAAAGGAGATAGCCGGCGGGAAAAAGGGCCTTTCAAGCGCCGAGATAGCCGCAAATGTGGCCAGAGCCGTGAAGATACAGAGCAATCGCTTTGCCAAAGAGACATTTAAGTATAATTCTTTGATCCCTTCTTCGAAAATGGAAAAATACGTGCCCCTTTCGGACGGGGAAAGGGATTATGCCTACAGCGTCTACGAAAGCCTCAAAATGAGCACCAGAGCCTTTTACAAGATGCTGAGGGTGGCACGCACCATTGCCGATTTCGACGGTGATGCGAAAGTAACTAAAAAACACATAGCGGAAGCATCCTGTTATCGCTTCCCCGAGTATATGGGAGGCTGATTATGGGTATATTCAAACAGGCATTTACAATTTCAAAGGAAGAGATGCTTCCTTACTTTTATTATCTCGGTGCAACGGGGCTTGTGGGTGCCGTGACCTACGAAAGGATACAGACCGTCTTTGATTCTCCCAAGGCCTTTTACACGGCGGACGCAGGGAAACTTGAAAAGACCGGTCTGTTTACGGCGGAGCAGATTACGCATTTTATGGAGAAAAAGAAAGAGTTTAACCTCTTTTCCGAATATGAGAGAGCCCTGAAACTGGGCATAAAGACTCTTTCCGTCGAGGACCCTGAGTATCCCGAAAAGTTAAAAACCATAAAGGATTACGCCCCTGTTTTATATATGAAGGGAAGTTTCCCGAAGGAGGGGGTACCCTACGTAAGCGTGATAGGCGCAAGGGAGTGCTCGGGTTACGGAAGCGCCGTTGCGGCTCGCCTTGGGGAACTTTTGGCAGCCGCAGGTGTCGCCGTCATAAGCGGTATGGCCAGGGGAATTGATTCGATCTCCCAGATTGCCGCTTTGGAGGCGGGGGGATATTCACTTGCTTTTCTGGGCGGAGGCGTTGACGTGGTATATCCGCGCGAATCAAGAAGACTCTACGAGATCCTCTCACAGCGGGGTGGCATCATCTCCGAATTTGCTCCCGGGGTAATGCCCATGAAGACTTTCTTTGCCAGGAGAAACCGGCTTATATCCGGAATATCCGATGCTCTTTGCGTGGTCGAAGCCAAAGAAAAAAGCGGCACCATGATAACCGTGGATTGTGCGCTTGAGCAGGGGCGTGACGTTTATGCGGTGCCCGGAAGGATAAGCGACATCACCAGTTTCGGTACCAATTCTTTGATCAGACAGGGCGCGGGCGTCGTGGCGGATTTAAACGCATTTGTGGAGGAGATGCTTCGAACCTACGGAGGACCTGCCTTTATGCCCCTTACCAAAGGCTCAAAGAAAAAGAAACCCGAGGAAAAATATCTTGAAAACGAAATTGCGGTCATAAGGCTTCTTGACGAAAATTCCTTCACTGCCGATGCTTTGTCCTCCACACTTAAAATGCAAAGCTATGAGATTCTGGGACTTTGCATGGGGTTATGCGACAAGGGAATCTTAAAGAGCATGGGCGCCGGAAGATTTGTTTCCACGGAGGAAGGGATTCTTACAAGAAACAAGATCGTATCGGCGGAAAACGAGGATGAAGACCTGCCGTAAATGTGCATTAAAACTGCAACGTCGGAAAAATAAACTTGCGCGGCAAAAAAATATAGTGTATATTTACTCACGATTGCAACATATGGGGTAAGGGGCAGTGAGCCCTAAAAGACTTTGCCGTTAAGGGTAGGCGGCAGGGAATAAACCTAGGAAGTGGAGATATGGCAAAAAATCTAGTAATCGTGGAGTCACCCGCAAAGGTGAAGACCATTAAGAAGTTTTTGGGCAGCAACTATCAGGTGCTTGCCAGTTACGGACATGTGAGAGACCTTCCGAAGAGTCAGCTCGGTGTCGACCTTGAAAATGACTACGAACCCAAGTACATTACCATCAGGGGAAAGGGTGACGTACTTTCCGAATTAAGAAAAGAAGTTAAAAAAGCAGATAAAATCTATCTTGCAACCGACCCGGACCGCGAAGGAGAAGCGATATCCTGGCATCTTAAAGAAGCTCTTAAACTCGACGAGAAAAAAGTTTCCAGAATCACTTTTAACGAAATAACGAAGACCGCGGTGAAGGAATCCTTCAAGAATGCCCGCGACATCGACATGAATCTTGTGGATTCCCAGCAGACGAGACGTATTCTTGACAGGATCGTGGGATATAAGATCTCGCCCCTTCTTTGGGCCAAGATCAAACGCGGCTTAAGCGCGGGACGCGTTCAGTCCGCAGCTTTAAGGATAATCTGCGACAGAGAGGCTGAGATAGATGCCTTTGTTCCGAAGGAATACTGGTCCGTGGAAGCGATCCTTTCCTCAAAGGACATAAAAGGTTCCCTGAAAGCAAAATACGCGGGAGAAGTAAAAAACCGGGCCGAGGCTGAGAAGATTGCCAAGGATGTGGCAGCCGCCGCATTTACCATCGATGACATAAAGGTGGGCGACAGAGCCCGTAAGGCGCCTCTTCCCTTTACAACCTCCACCCTCCAGCAGGAGGCCAGCAAGGCACTCAATTTCTCCACACAGAAGACCATGCGCCTTGCGCAGCAGTTGTACGAAGGCGTTGAACTTGACGAAGGCACGGTGGGTATCATTACCTACCTTCGTACCGATTCCACCAGAATTGCCGATGAAGCCCTTGCTTCGTCCGCAGAGTATGTGGGAAAGACCTTCGGTAAGGAATACCTTAAGAAGGAAGAAGCAAAAGAATCCAACAAGGGAAGGATCCAGGATGCTCACGAAGCAATTCGTCCCACATCCACGGAGAGAACTCCCCTTGAAATAAAAGACAGACTTTCAAGAGACCAGTTCAGGCTTTACCAGCTTATCTGGAAGCGTTTCGTGGCATCCAGAATGGCCGATGCCACTTATGAGACCACAAGCGTCAAGCTTTCCGCAGGCGCTCACAAGTTCACCATGTCCGCTTCAAAGCTTAAATTTGACGGCTTTATGAAGGTTTACATGGAAACGGGAGAAGACGAAAGCACGGAGGAGACCGAAGAAAATTCCTTCAGCGGAAATCTTACCGAAAAAACCAAGTTAAAGCTTGAAGATGTGGAAAAGAAACAGCATTTCACCCAGCCTCCGGCTCACTTTACCGAAGCATCCCTTGTAAGGACCATGGAAGAAATGGGTATCGGACGCCCGTCCACCTATTCGCCCACTATCTCTACCATCCTTGCCCGTCACTATGTGACCAAAGAGGGCAGAAATATATTTGTAACCGAGCTTGGCGAAGTAGTAAACAAGCTTATGGTGGATGCTTTCCCCACCATAGTTGACAGCAGCTTTACCGCCAATATGGAGACACTTCTTGACGGTATCGAAGAGGGCAACATCAAGTGGAAGACCGTTGTGGAGAATTTCTATCCGGATCTTGCGGATGCGGTTGCAAAGGCCGAGGAAGAAATCTCAAAGGTAAGCATCAGGGACGAAGAAAGCGATGAAATCTGCGAAAACTGCGGACGCCGCATGGTCATTAAGTACGGACCTCACGGTAAATTCCTGGCATGTCCCGGCTTCCCCGAGTGTAAGAATACCAAGCCCTATTTTGAAAAGATCGGTGTTGCCTGCCCTAAGTGCGGCAAGGACATCGTTGTCAAGAAGACCAAGAAGGGCAGAAGATTCTATGGCTGTATCGCGAATCCCGAGTGCGATTTCATGGTATGGCAGAAGCCTTCGGCGCAAAAGTGTGAAAAATGCGGCAGTTTGTTCCTTGAGAAAGGCGGCAAACTGGTATGCTCCAATCCCGAATGCGGGAATGTAAAAGAAAAGAGCGAATAAAAAGAAACAAATTTAACCAATTTTGGAAATTTTCAGAAAAATAGCCAATAATGATTGAATCTTCAAAAATAGTGTGTTAGAATATTTGCGTATCACGACAACGAGAGCAAATATGGAGGTTTCTGTATGAGCAGCGTTCAATTATTGGATAAAACCAGAAAAATCGGCAAACTTTTGCACAACAATAACTCCAGCAAGGTTGTTTTTAACGACATTTGCAAAGTTATGCGTGACATTTTAAATTCGAATATCCTTGTTATCAGTAAGAAGGGTAAGGTTCTCGGTCTGGCAAATGCTGCAGGCGTTGAGATCATTGATGAGCTGATCAAGAACAACGTGGGCGGATTTATCGATCCCATGCTTAATGAGCGTCTTCTTGCGGTTTTGTCCACAAAGGAAAACGTTAATCTTGCCACTCTCGGTTTCGAACACACTGATGTTGCCAAATTCCAGGCCGTTATCTCTCCCATTGAAATCGCAGGAGAGAGACTCGGTTCCCTGTTTGTTTACAAGTGCAAAGAGCAGTACGATATAGACGATATCATTCTTTGTGAGTACGGAACCACCGTGGTGGGCCTTGAAATGCTCCGTGCCGTAAATGAAGAAAATGCGGAAGAATCCCGTAAACTTGCGGTTGTTCATTCCGCCATCAGCACCCTTTCTTTCTCGGAGATGGAAGCCATCACCCATATCTTCGACGAGCTTAACGGCACAGAGGGAGTGCTTGTTGCAAGTAAGATCGCGGACAGAGTGGGGATCACCCGTTCGGTTATCGTAAATGCACTTCGCAAATTCGAAAGTGCCGGAGTTATCGAATCCAGATCCTCCGGTATGAAGGGTACCTACATCAAGGTGTTGAACGATGCGGTATTCGACGAGATAGAAAAAATCAAAAAGGAAAAATCCTTGTAGGCTATAAACAATCGGTTAATAATACCGATATATAGTGTATCTAACGGATTAGCACATGTTAAAGGGACTTGACCACAAGTCCCTTTTCTTGTTGTCTTAATTACTTATGTAACCCACATATTGCGACACCCCGAAATAAAAAGCACAAGATTATGTGGTTTTTTGCAAAAATCATCTTGTCTTTTTCTATAAAATATCTATAATATAATAAGATAGATGTGTAAGTGGGTTTTTATGCACATTTGTCAAAGGAGGAGCCGATGATCAAATCAAATGCCTTTGATTACATCAATGTTCTTGACAAGGCAGCGGACGCTTCGTGGCTCAGAAACGAGGCTATCGCCAACAACATCGCCAATGTGGATACTCCCGGATACAAGAGAGAGGACGTGACCTTCCAAAAGGAACTGAAGCGCGCTCTTGAGTTTTCCAGGTTTGAATCCATGGATTCAAAGGTAAGGCATCTTACCACCGACGCCCTTGAAGCCAGAACCTACAAGGACTACACGGGTTATTCCTACAGACTGGACGGCAACAACGTGGATATCGAGACCGAGAACACCATCCTTGCCAAGAACCAGTTAATGTACCAGGGACTGATAACCAGCATAGGTCAGGAATTCTCCAACCTTCAGGCTGCCATGAAATAAGGAGGTAACAAGATATGGGAATGTTTACTTCTTTTGACATAAACGCGTCCGGTCTTACCGCTCAGAGGTATCGCCTTGATACCATAGCGGAGAACGTGGCCAATGCCAACAGCACCCGTACCGAGGACGGAACACCTTACGTGCGTAAGGTCGTTACCTTCGCGGAAAAGGGAAAGCAGACTCCATTTTCCAGAGTCCTCGACGCTCAGATGGACGGCGGATTCTCCGGCAAAGGAGTTAAAGTTTCGGGCGTGTACAAAGACACCGTTACCGAAATGAACATGGTTTACGATCCTTCCCATCCCGATGCGGATGAAAACGGATACGTAACCTATCCCAATGTAAATATCATCACCGAAATGACCAACTTAATCGATGCCACCCGTTCATACGAGGCCAACGCCACTGCTTTTAACGCCAGCAAATCCATGGCTTTAAAGGGTCTGGAACTGGGACGGTAAGCGCATGATCTTTTGAAAGTAAAGGAGTTTCGATATGGATATTACATCTTTACTGGGCACATCCAGTCTGGTGACCACGGATCGCGTAGGACTTAAGTCTGTTAAGGACGGTAACGCGAATCTTTTCCAGACCATGTTAAACGGTGCCATCGACAACATAAATAATACCAACAGCCTTCTTTCCGATGCGGAAAATGCGGAGATCAGCTTTGCCATGGGCGAGACCGAAAGTACCCACGATCTCATCATCGCACTTCAGAAGGCTTCAACCGCTTTGCAATACACCATCGCAGTCCGCGATAAGTTTATGGAAGCGTATAAAGAGATTATGAATATGCAGATCTAGTTATTCTTTTTCTTCGGAGGCCTTATTATGGGCGAGAAAATTCTTAACAAACTGAAAGAATTATGGGGAAAAATCATAGAGTGGTGGGCTAAATTCACCGCCAAACAGAAGACCACGATAATAATTCTCGGGGTCGGCGTGGTGGTTGCCTTCATCATTCTTATTTCCGTGCTCACCGCACCGAACTACGTGAACTTAAAGCAGTGCGACTCCACCAAAGAAGCCTCCCAGGTTGTGGATATTCTGAAAAACGCCGACATTTCCTACAAGGTTACCGATGACGGCCTCCTTGTTAAGGTACCGAAAAAGAACGTATCAACCGCAAGACTTGCACTTGGCGCCAGCGGTATCACAGCCACAGCCTATACCATAGATCAGGCTCTTTCCGGAAGCTTTACCACCACGGAAGCCGACAAACAGAAGAAATACAAGCTGTTCCTTGAAAGCCAGCTGCAGAACGATTTTCTGATGTCCTTCGAACCCGTCAAGGGCGCGACGGTTCAGATTAATTATCCTGAGAATGACGGAACTCTTTTAAGTAAAGACGAGGAGCCCGGAGCTGCAATCCGCCTTGACATTGACGGAACCTTTACGGCGGAGAACGCGGCACACATCGCAAAGGCCGTTGCCACGATCTTAGGGTGCAGCAATACAGACAATATCGTAATCATGGATACCAGTGCAAACCTTCTTTTCTCCGGCGAAGACGAATCTACCGCCGCAGGAAGCGCAACCACCCAGTTGGGTGTCAAAGTTGAGGCAGAGAAGAGTTTTGCAAGTAAAGTGAAATCCGTTCTTGTGGGGACCGGTGCCTTCGGAGACATAAAGGTCAGCGCCAATATTGTTATGGATTTTTCTTCCGTACAGAAGACCAACCATGACTATCTTCCCGCAGAGGGCCAGTCCCAGGGCGTTCTTTCCGAAGAAAAGGGCTATAACTCCGAATCTTCGGGCGGTGTAAGCGGAGTGCCCGGAACCGATTCAAACTCCGAGACCACACACCAGATTCAGGATAACCAGTATTCAAATTCCACCATTGAGGAATTTTATCGTAAATATCTTCCCAACGAGCGGATCGAGGCAATCGACATTCCGCCCGGAGTCGTTCGTTATGACGAATCATCCATCGCCATCTCCTCCACGAAATATAACGTGGTAAAGGAAGACGATGTTAAAAAGCAGGGTCTTCTCGCGGGAATCACCTGGGAAGAATACCAGAATGCCAATTCACAGCGCAAGGCCGTGGAAGTGACCGATGAGATGCTGGAGCTTGCGGCCAATGCCAGCGGTGTTCCCAAGAACAAGATCAGTATCGTTGCTTATGAAGAGAATTTCTTTGTAGACAGCGAAGGCCTTGGAATCGATATCTACGATGTGGTGCAGATTGCACTTATCGTTATAATCCTTGTGCTTCTTGTGATTGTTGTTTTGAAGAGCATGCATACCGAGAAGAGCCACGAGGAGGCGGAAGAGCTTTCTGTTGAGACCCTCCTTCAGTCAAATCCCGAGCCCGTGCTTGACGACATCGAACTGGAAGAAACTTCCGAGACCAAGAAACTTATCGAGAAATTTGTCGACGAAAACCCCGAAGCCGCCGCTAACCTCTTACGCAACTGGCTTAATGAGGAGTGGGGCTGATTCAAAGGAGGGGCCCGCTTTGCGGGAAGATTCCTTTGAATACGAAACCGACTCATTTGCGTCAGCAAATTCTAATGTCGGTTTCTCTTAAGGCGGAGCGTATTATATAAATTTCATTCAAGGACACCAAAACCATGGCAAAAGACAACGGGATAAACGGAATACAGAAAGCGGCCATCCTTCTTATTGTGCTGGGTCCCGAGCGTTCATCCAACATTTTTAAGCACCTTAAGGAAGAGGAGATCGAAGAGCTTACTCTGGAAATTGCCAATACCAGAAGCATCACGCCTCAGATCAAGGAAAGCATTTTGGCTGAATTCTACGAGATCTGTCTTGCCCAGCAGTACATTTCCGAAGGCGGTATCGGCTATGCCAGAGAACTTTTGGAGAAGGCTCTCGGTTCGGACAAGGCTCTGGACGTTATCGGAAAACTTACCGCTTCCTTGCAGGTTAAGCCTTTTGAATTTGTGCGTAAGACCGATGCTTCGCAGCTTCTTAACTTTATCCAGGACGAGCATCCTCAGACCATCGCCCTTATTCTTTCATACCTTTCCGCCAGCCAGTCGGCACTTATCATTTCCGCTCTGTCTCCCGACAGACAGTCCGACGTAGTGCGCCGTATCGCCACCATGGACCGTACGAGCCCCGATGTCATCAAAGAGGTTGAAAAGGTGCTTGAATCCAAACTTGCATCTCTCATCAACCAGGACTACACCATTATCGGTGGTGTGGATGCCGTTGTAGAAATTTTGAACACCGTCGACCGCGGTACAGAAAAGCACGTTATGGAGACTCTCGAAATCGAAGAGCCCGAGCTTGCCGACGAAATCAGAAAGAAGATGTTCGTGTTCGAAGATATCCTCCTTCTCGAGGACAGAGCTATTCAGAGAGTGCTGCGTGATGTTGATAACAACGACCTTGCCGTTGCCCTTAAGTCTGCAAACGAGCAGGTTCAGAATGCTATATTCGGCAACCTTTCAAAGCGTCTTGCCGTCATGATAAAAGAAGACATGGAATTCATGGGACCTGTCCGCATGAAGGACGTAGAAGAAGCACAGCAGAAGATCGTAAACATCATCAGAAAACTCGAAGACTCCGGAGAAATCGTTATTTCCAGAGGCGGAGGAGATGAGATAGTTGTCTAAAAACATTTATAAGGGCGGCTTTGTTCAATTCTCGCCCGAAAATACCAAAATAATCGATACCAATTCCCTTGTTGCGAAGAAGATCGAGACATACTCGACCCTTCTTCGTGAGAAGACCGAAGAAGATTTCGAGCCCGCTTCCGAAGAGTATGACGGGCTTGATGAGGAACGGCTCAGTGCTCTTACCGAAGACGGTGGGCCGGGAGAATATCACGCTTCTTCGGAAGAAGAGACCCCCGATGTCGAAGAAATCAGAAAAGCCTGTGACGATATGATCAA
>JAEEGK010007613.1_pt1 | contig 25787 bp, 14 predicted proteins | sample 8958771 | NCBI WGS metagenome assembly JAEEGK01 (sample SAMN16246547, study PRJNA631951) | gut metagenome | biome: gut microbiome; feature: rumen; material: SC-attached | host: Bos | place: Iran: Karaj | collected 2018-10
GAGCCACGAAACAGGCGGTGGCTCAGAGTCGGGTGCTCTTTCAGGCAATTTATAGCAGAACATTGAATTGAGAACTGTCTCCAAACCGTAACCCAAAAATTTCTCAATCCCCTGCATCGCCTTTATATAAAGAAATCCTGCAAATTCTTCCAAAGTTACGAAAAGTCGAGAGCAGAACAAAATAAACTTGTTTATTTTTTATGCCGAGACGCAGTAAGTTCGATAATTTATCATCAAAGTTACGAAAAGTCGAGAGCAGAACAAAAGAAATGTTTTTCTTTTTTTATGCCGAGACGGAGTAAGTTAGCGTTTTAACGCAAAGTTACAAAAAAAATACATATCTTTGTGCAGAAAAATCGAAAAACAAACATAATTAACAAACACTATGAGACAACTGTTTTTATTTTTAGCGGTAGCCTTCTGTTTGTACGGAACCGCTAAGACCGAGGTAAAGGATTCAAAGACCAATTATGCCCGCGAAGCTCTGCAACCCTATTTAGACCGTGGTGAACTGCCCGGAGCCATCAGCATCTTCTACAATGATGGTGTACAGGAGACTTGCTGCATTGGTTATGCCGATGTAGAAAAGAAGCGTCCCATTAAGTTGGATAACGTATTTATGCAGTGCTCTCAGACAAAGGGCTTCTGTGGTGTTACCATTGCCAAGTTGGTAGAGGAGGGTAAGCTCTCTCTAGATGATCCTGTTTCCAAGTTCCTGCCCGAGTTCAAGGATCTGTGGGTACTGGACAGTGAGAAGGATGGTATCAAGACACTTCACAAGGCTAAGAATGTACTGACAGTACGCATGGTACTGAACCACACGGGCGGTTTCCCCTTCGAGTGTAGCGCTAAGCGTAGTGATGTTCGTGGCGGTGGCTGGTCAGGAGGTGCTCCCTTGCGTCAGGTTGCCAGCATTGCTGCCGAATCTCCTATCCTGTTCGAGCCTGGTACCAGAGAACGCTATTCTAACACAGGTATCGACATAGGCGGTGCCATCGTAGAGGTTATCACCGGCATGAAGTGGGAGGATTACCTTAAGAAGGAAGTGCTGGATCCCTTGGGCATGAAGTCAACTTGGTTCTGGCCCACCGACAAGCAGCTGAAGACTCAGATAGAGATGTACGACGTGAAGGCTGGTCAGACTGCCAAGTATCGTCTGGAGAATGGTTGGGAGCAGCGCCCTTATAATGATGGTCATGTCTTTGCCTCTGCAGGCGCGGGTCTCTGGACAACTGCTCTGGATCAGCTGAAGTTCTACAAGATGCTGATGAATCTGGGCGTTGGCGAGAATGGCGTGCGTATCCTGAAGGAGGAGACCGTAAAGAGTATCCTTGCTGTGACTACTCGTCCCGACAATCTGGGCGGTTATTCCCTGGGTCTGAATGCACCCAAGAAGGACGGCGAGAACGAATGGTTCGGCCATGGTGGTGCCTGGGGCACCAACTGCATGGTCAATTGGCACAAGAAACAGCTGAAACTTTGGGTTGTTCAGGTCAATGGAAATCAGCCCTGGAACGGTGATGTTGCCAAAGCAGCCGAGAAATTCTTCTCTGCAACACTGGATACCTCAGGTATTGATGCCTATACGGGAAGAACTAAATAGGATTCAAAATTAGAAATTCAAAATTAGAAATTCAAAATTGAGGGCCGCCATAAGAAACATCGTAATAACGTTATAACGAAAGGCGGCCAAAGAATAAATAAGGGAAGAAGCGAAAAGCCTCTTCCCTTATTTATTCTCTAATCTCTATTCCCTAATCCATTTTACAGATTACTTAAACAGCTCGTCCAAGAACTCGTAGAAAGCAGGATTCTCACCAACAACGGTTTTTATGATCTTACCTTCGGGATCAATGAGAATCTTGGTGGGGTATCCTGAGATGGCATACATAGCCTCAATCTTAGATTCCCTGGGGTTATAGACATGTTTCCACTTCAGCTCATTCTTTGCTACGGCAGCCTTCCACTTTTCTTCTGTATCGCTGCAGTCAACACCAAGGATTTCCAGACGGTCGCTGTACTTCTCGTAGTATTTCTTCAGTTCAGGGAATCCCTTGATGCACCATACACACCATGACCCCCAGAAGTCCAGAATCAGGTACTTGCCACGCAGAGAGGAGAGTGTGAGGTCGTTGCCGTTGATATCCTTCAGTGTGAAATCGGGGGCCATCTTACCGTCGGCAACCTTCTTGAGTGCTTCTTCGTGAATCTTCTTACGCTCGATGCTTGCTTTTACGAAGTCAATAAAATAAGAGTACCTGCCGTCTGCGACAACGCTACTCATTGTCCCCAGTGCCTTCTCAGCCTCTTCAAGGCCCATAAGAACAGTTACGCCGGCGCCGCTGTTGGGGTGTTCTGTGATGAAATCCATCATTTTCTGTTTCAGCTGCTTTTGCAGGTTGTTATAGATGGGGTCCATAACTTTCTGAAGTGAGTCTGCATTGGCACCCTTCTCAACCTGGCTATGGTAAGACTGGCCAAGGTCGTTCATCTTCTCCTGAATAGGATTTGTTACATCCTCCAGTGCCTGATAATCCTTGTAGAACTGTGAGCCGTTCCAGATATTCTTCTCTGTTGTTCCTGTAACAGTAGCGTTCTCTCCGGGAACCAGATACACGCTCAGACGTTTCTCGCCTTCATTGGTGTTAACCTTACACATGGCAAGACGCATCTTGCTGTCGTTGTTCTGGATAGTGAACTTACCTTTCTTTATTTTCAGCGTATCTGTTTTCTCTATGCCACTGAAGTCAGGCTTTACAATCTGTACAAAAGCCGTATCACCAGTTACATCTTTCAGTTCTGCCTTGATTACACACTGTGCATAAGCGCTTCCACCCATCAGAAGTGGGAGAAGCATGAGTACAATCTTTTTCATATCTTAATTTCGTTATTTCGTTATTCTGATTGGCCGCCTTTCGTTATTACGTTATATCGTTATTTCGTTATTACGATGTTTGGGTTGGGGCGACCAATTATTTATAATGCTTCTTTGTGAACGGGGTCACAGGTCAGCCCAATGCCCAGTTTCTTGAAAATCTTCTGGTCAACCTCGCTCAGCATAACGGTAGAATGTGCCTGACAACCTCTCAGCAATGGCAGCATAGCCAGTGCACGACGGCAGTTGGCATCGTTCTGACTAAGTACAGATAGGGCTACCAGCACCTCGTCGGTATGCAGACGTGGGTTGTGACCGCCCAGATATTCTGTCTTGGTCTTCTGGATGGGCTCTATCAGTTCCTGTGAGATGAGCTTGACGCTATGGTCGATACCCGCCAAATGCTTGGTGGCATTCAGCAACAGTGAAGCACAGGTGCCCAGCAAAGGCGAACTGCTTGCTGTGATGATGTTGCCGTCCTCCAGTTCAATGGCACTGCAGGGAACACCGGTCTCTTTCAGACGTTTCTTAGCAGCGACTGTACACTTACGGTAGTCGGTATCAATCTTAGCCTGCTTGAAGAGAAGCTTCAGTTTGGTAACCTCGTTCTCGTTGCAGGCACCCGTGGCTAACTTGCCAAGGGCTGTATAGTAACGGCGGACAATCTCCTGCAGAGAAGCTTCCTGGCAGATCTTATCGTCCGAGATGCAGAAACCCACCATATTGACGCCCATGTCAGTGGGGCTCTTGTAAGGACATTTGCCGTAGATACCCTCGAAGATGGCATTCAGCACGGGGAAGATCTCCACGTCGCGGTTATAGTTGATAGCCACCTTCTCATATGCTTCCATGTGGAAGGGGTCAATCATGTTCACATCGTTGAGATCGGCAGTAGCAGCCTCGTATGCAATGTTTATGGGGTGCTTCAGTGGCAGGTTCCATACGGGGAAGGTCTCAAACTTGGCATATCCCGCCTCCACGCCGCGCTTGTGCTCGTTGTAGAGCTGAGATAGGCAGACAGCCATCTTGCCGCTGCCGGGACCGGGAGCCGTAACAATAACCAGGGGCTGAGTAGTCTCCACGTAATCATCCTTACCGAAGCCTTCGTCACTGTCAATAAGGTCCACATTGTGAGGGTAGCCCTCGATGGTGTAGTGGTAGTAGGCCTTGATACCCATACTCTCCAGACGGTGGCGGTACTGGTCGGCAGAGCTCTGACCGTTGTAGTGTGTGATAACAACATTATCAACACGGAAACCGCGGTTCTGGAACTCGTTGCGTAGGCGCAGTACATCCTCGTCGTAGGTGATACCCAGATCCTGACGTATCTTGTTCTTCTCAATATCTATCGCACTGATAACGATTACTATCTCGGCCGAGTCTGCTAACTGCTGCAACATACGCAACTTAGAGTCGGGCTGGAAGCCTGGCAGCACACGGCTGGCGTGGTGATCGTCGAAGAGCTTACCGCCCAGTTCCAGGTAAAGTTTACCCTTGAACTGCGCTATGCGCTCCTTAATATGTTCGCTTTGTATGCGAATGTATTTCTCGTTGTCAAATCCGTACTTCATCTTATTACCTTAAAATGTTATCCTAAATATATTATTATCTTACGACCTTTGTAAATTCGGCCTTTGCATTCTTCTCGTTGCGCAGCTCTATGTAAACAGTCATCTTTGATGACACGACATCATCTGAATTGCGGGTGATGAAACGATACTCAGTACCCTTGCTTGTATATCTCTTTGATACAGAAGTGGGTGTGCCCAGTGGGAATTGATAGCCATCGCATGCCTCGTGGAAGACTTTCTTGTCAGCTTCGGACAGTTCATCCTGAACGTTGAAGTCGGGCAGTGCCTCAACCTCGCCTTGCAGGTATCCGTTGCGTACTAGGAAGTCGTTAAGTTCATCCTGCAGATAACTCAGGCGAGCATTACGTATGCCAAAGCCCTCCATAATGACAGATCTGGGCAAACGGGCCTTCAGGTCCTCTGTACTGCTTTCCAGTCCGCCGCTTCCGAAGGTGCAGAACGGAACAATCATCTTGCCCTCCAAATTGGCATTCTCTAACAAGGAAGCAATGGGAGAGGCATAGGTACCGAACCAGATGGGATAGCCCAGGAAAATGATATCGTATTTCTGAACATCAGCCTTGATGGGCTTGATGGCAGGAATCTCTCCTTTCTCTTGCTCTTTCTTGCAACGTTCGATGGTAGCCTCGAAGTCACCTGAGTATGGGTTCTCGCAGATTATCTCCTCGATATCTGCATTCATGCTTGATTTTAACTGGTTTGCAACAGATGCTGTAGCTCCAGTTTGTGAGTAATATAAAACTAATACAGTGTTCTGAGGAGTATCATCCTTTTCAACATCTTTCTGCTTATTTCCACATGCAAACATAACCATACATGCAAACATTAAAATGAATATCTTCTTCATACAATGAATATAAGGTTTTGAATTCATAATACAAAATTACATATTTTTCGCCTAATACATATTTTGTAAATGCATTTTTTTTGAATTTTTAGATAAATTTCCCACATTGTGGGGTCTTTTTCTTGCGTGTTTGCGTTTTTGTTGTAATTTTGTCTTCTGTATCATTTAATACAGATTGTAAAACATGGGTAAAGGAGTGACATCTATCAATCTTGAGAAGACAGCCATTATAGCAGGGGAACGCAATATATCATTTGCCAGAGCCTTGCAGTACATCGACGTTTTTGCTGAGCAGATGCCTTCAGGTAACGACAAGCGGATAGTTGTATTCAGTGAAAACAGCGAGGGGTGGGTTTATGCATTCTTCAGCATCTGGCAAAAGGGTGCTGTGGCTGTACCCGTGGATGCCAGCAGTACCGTTTCTGATTTCGCATATATCTTGCGCGACTGTACGCCGGACGGAATCTGGACCTCTCGTCACAACGTCCCTGTAGTAGAGCAGGCGTTGGCTCAGACTGGTCTGAACATACCGTTCTATGTCATTGAAGAGAAGATGAAGTGCGAGCCGGAGCTTACCCGTGAGTTGCCCGGCACATTGCCGTGGGCAGAGCTGGATGTGCCCTATAACCAGAAGGTAGCTCTTATCATCTATACGTCAGGTACTACGGGCAGTCCCAAGGGCGTTATGCTCAGCTACCAGAATCTGATGGCTAACATCAAGGGCGTTTCCCGGGATGTAAGAATCTATACCCGTAGCAATCGTGTGATGATTCTTCTTCCCTTGCACCATGTGTTACCTCTGATGGGCAGTCTTATTGCTCCGTTCTGGATAGGTGCTGGCGTTGCTATTTGTCCCAGCCTGACGGCTCCCGACCTCATGGATACACTGTGCCGTGGCAAGGTGGCTATCGTGATTGGCGTGCCTCGTCTGTGGCAGATGCTCTATGGCGGTATCAAGAAGAAGATTGACTCCAATATCATCACTGCATTCCTGTTCAATATGTGTGCTTTCTTCCGTAGCCGGACGCTATCGCGTCTGGTCTTTGGTAGTATCCGTCGTAAGATGGGTGGCAATATCAAGTACTTTGTCAGTGGAGGTGCAGCTCTCAGCAAGGATATAGGAGAGGGCCTGAAGACTCTTGGATTGGATGTACTAGAGGGCTATGGCATGACGGAGACGGCTCCTATCATCTGCTTCACCCGTCCTACGGATATCCGTCCGGGCTGTGTGGGGCTCCCTCTGCCCGGTATTGAATGCAAACTAGTGAATGGTGAATTGTGTGCCAAGGGGCCCAATGTGATGCTGGGCTATTACAACCGAACAGACGAGACGGCTCAGGTGATTGACAAGGACGGCTTTATCCATACAGGCGATTTGGCGACTATCGACAAAAAGGGACGTGTTACCATTACCGGACGTACCAAGGAGATTATTGTGCTCTCCAACGGTAAGAACATAGAACCTAGTGAGATAGAATATAAGCTGGAGCAATACGACCAGTATGTGAAGGAGGTGGCTGTTATGCAAGACGGTGACCTGCTGCGAGCCATTGTCGTACCCCAGACAATATGGGCCTCCATGCTGAATGATACACAGGTTGAGGTGGCATTGAAGCATGAGGTGATAGAACCCTACAACCGTACAGTGGCCAATTATAAGAAGGTGATGGCGTTGACGGTATATAGGGGAGAGCTTCCCAGAACAAAGTTGGACAAACTGCAGCGCTTCAAGCTACAGGCACTGCTGGAAGCCTGTCGTACCGCTCAGCCTATCCGTCCCGAAGAACCTGAACCTGATACGGAAGAATACCGTATTATCAAGCAGTATATAGAACAGGAGAAGAAAGTGCCTGTCAAACCTTCTTCACATATCGAGACGGACCTGGCTATGGACTCTCTTGACAAGGTTGGTCTGCAGGGCTTCATAGAGCATACCTTTGGTATGAAGATTCTTGTGGAGGAGATGGCTGCCTTCCCCAATATCAGGGCAATGGCAGAGCATGTGGCATCCTGCAAGACTAAGGTCGAGGTGGAGGATGTGGATTGGCACAGCCTTTTGAACGAGTCGGTTACGGATTTGCGTATCCCTCAGGCATCCTGCTTCTTCCCCTTTGCCAACAAATGCTTCAAGTTGTTCTTTAGGGTTTATAACTCTTTGGGTATTCACGGACGCATACAGATACCTGCCAAGGGTCCGTATATCCTTGCTCCTAATCATCAGAGTTTTGTGGATGGTCCTGTTGTGCTGAGCGGACTAACCTGTCGTCAGATAAAGACCTGTTTTTTCTTTGCTACCGAGCAGCATGTCAGGGGTAAGTTCCGTCGTGCGCTGGCAGACAAGAACAATACCATCATTATGGAACAGGCTCACCTGAAGGAAAGTATACAGAAGTTGGCTGAGGTCCTGAAGAACGGCAAGAATATTGTCATCTTCCCTGAGGGCAGTAGAACGCACGACGGCGATTTGGGCGACTTCAAGCTTTCCTTTGCTATCCTAAGCAAGGAATTGAACGTACCTATTGTACCTGTTTGTATTAGAGGTGCTTATGATGCGTTGCCAAGACATCGTAAGTTCCTGTTCCCCCGTCATATCGAGGTACATTACCTGCCACCCATAATGCCCACATCAGATATTACCTATCAGCAGTTGGCCGATAAGGTTAAGCAGGCCATTGCAAGGGTGTTGTAAAAAAAAAGGATTAGAATTTTGGTTCTAATCCTTTTTAGCATATTTGGTTATTTGGTTACTTGCTTAATTGAAGTAGCCTTAATACCACTAAGCTACTAAGCCATTAAGCCTAAAACAGCGACTCCTGCGAGTTGACCTCTTCCAGCGTGAAGGCAGAGGAACCGTCGAAGCAGTGAGTACAAATCTGATCTTTGGGAAGACCGATTGACTCTATGAGGGTCTCCAGCTTGCTGAACTTCAGAGAATCCAGATTCAGGCGCTTGGCAATCTCTGCCACCATTCTCTTGTATTCAGGACTATCGGTGCGTGTATATGCCTCCAGATTCTTGTTCTCATCGCCCTCAAAGTCCTTGATGATACGACGTGTGATAAGCTCCAGGTCGCTCTTGCTGGCGCTGAAGTTGATGAACTTACAACCATAAACCAATGGGGGGCAGGCTATACGCATGTGAACCTCCTTGGCACCCAGTTCGTGCAGCACCTTGGTATTATCGTGCAGCTGAGTACCGCGTACAATACTGTCGTCGCAGAAGAGTACGCGCTTGTCGCGCAACTTGTCGGCATTGGGGATAATCTTCATCTTGGCCACCAGGTTACGCATTTCCTGATTGCTGGGGGTGAAGCTACGGGGCCAGGTAGGAGTGTACTTGTTGATGGCTCTCATATAGGGGCACTTATGACCCTCGGCATAACCAACGGCCATACCGATACCGCTATCGGGGATGCCGCAGGCGCAGTCTACTTCTGTCTTGTCCTCTTCGCCCATACGGCGACCGCACTCATTACGTACCCATTCTACGTTCTTGCCTTCGTAGCAACTGGTGGGGAATCCGTAGTATACCCACAGGAAAGAACAGATCTGCATGCGCTTGTTGGGCTTACGCAACTGTTCCATCTTGTCGGCAGTGATGCGGATAATCTCACCGGGACCTACAAAGTATGATGTCTCATAATCCAGGTTGGGGAAAGCTGTGCTCTCACTTGTTACGGCCATGGCACCTTCCTTCTTACCTACAACGATTGGGGTACGGCCCCATGAGTCGCGGGCGGCAATGATGCCGTTCTCTGTAAGCAGGAGCATAGAGCAAGAACCCTTGATATTGTTAAAGACATTCTCAATACCATTAACAAAGTCCTTACCTTTTATTATAAGAAGGGCAACCAACTCAGTGGGGTTGATCTTGCCGGATGAGAATTCGCTGAAGTGCTGTCCTTCCGAGAGCAGTTTCTGGCAGAGTTCCTCCAAGTTGTTGATTTTGGCTACTGTAACAAGGGCAAAACGTCCCAAGTGGCTGTTCATCAGCATTGGCTGAGCGTCTGTGTCGCTGATTACGCCTATTCCAGCATTGCCTTTGAACTTATCCAGTTCATCTTCAAAGCGGGTTCTGAAATAGGTACTTTCCAGATTGTGAATACTGCGGAAAAACTCACCTTCTTCACTTACTGTAGCCATACCGCCGCGCTTGGTACCCATGTGCGACTGATAATCTGTTCCGTAAAAAAGGTCTGCCTTACAAGGCTGCATTGATACTGTCCCGAAAAAACCTCCCATATGTGCTTAAATCTTTTTATCTTAAAAACAGGGCGCAAAGTTAATTCTTTTTCGTCAAATTGACGAAGGCTAAACCGGTTTTTTTTTCTCTTCTTGTTCTCTTTTTTATATGACGCCTTTAATACCTCACTATCTTCTCTCCGTTAATGATGTAGATACCCTTTTTTAGTGAAGAGTGAAGAGTGAAGAGTGAAGAATTATTCTCCAATTCTGAACCATTAACCAGCTTTCTCCCGCTCAGGTCATACACCGCGGAAGCAAATTCTTCATTCTTCACTCTTAATTCTTCATTTATTTTGGTCTCATCATCATTGCTGAACGTGCCGTCCTGCCACCGATATACGGGCAGATGCCTTGAGTCCGGAACGGGGTAGGGGTCTGCTGCCAGGGTTTGGTACCATGCCATTTCATTCTCTTTACGCGAGCCGTTCAGCAGATAGCATATTGTGCCGTCCTTCAGGTCTAATTCTTCTGCCCTCCTTACTCCTGCGGGTACATTGGCATTCCATATAGAATAGTAATGGCAATTATCCTGGAGCAGCATACTGCTGTTCCTGCAGATGATATCGCTGCCGTTTGTTCCTACGCCGAAGTCGCCCGCAACCAGCGTGTTGGCTATCATGATAGGTGCCGAGGCCCAGCCACAGACGCCACCGCAGCAGTCGGTGTTCCCGCCCTGAATGGAGCCCCCAAATAGGCAGTCTGTGATATCTGCTATTTCATCGCTTTCACTATTAATGCCTATAATTCCGCCATGCGTACCATCACCATTTACTGAACTGATAATGTCAACGTAGCTCTGGCATCTCAGCAGCTGACCGCCCGACAGGTTACCGGCAATTCCGCCGGCGAATTTGGCGCTTGTGTGAATTGTACCGTTTACCGTCAGATCCTGGATGTTTCCGCGTACGTTATAGAATAGTCCGGCATAATCGGAACTTCGTTGCATATTTATGGTAATGGTATGTCCTGCGCCGTCAAATGTGCCGTTATACGCTGTTCCCTGTCCAATCATGCTGTTGTAAGCTGTATAATCAATGTCGTCTCCCAAGACGGCACATGCCGTGTTGTCCTCTGTTGAAATATACTTTGAGAACCATTCCAGTTGTTTTGCTGTTGTTAAAACGAAGTAGCCCCTCTCGTCCCGTGGCATAGTGTTGCTGTTGCAAGCTCCGCAGACAATACAGATGCCGTCCTGTGTAATATGTTCGTCACGTTGGTAGGCATCCAGATTGTTGGTGAATCCCAGACCTTGGGTATAGAACGAACCATCGCAATGGATGCGTGATACGGGGTAAACCTCGCCTCTTGAGTACAAAAGGGAGGGTAACTCATCCTCTCCTATACGCTGGTACCAGTTGGGTTTCTTGTAGGCAAGGTTCATGAGATAACATGCTTCGCCACTTCTCAGCTGTTCCTGGCTCAGGTAGGTAAGATTGCCGTTTCCGTTGGCAGCGCCCCATGTATCATATGTAAAGTTGTTGATGGATGTTACATTTCCTGTGTTTCTGGCCAGCATATCACTTCCGCTGGTAGAAAATGATATGTTGCTGCTTACCAGACAGTTTTTGATGGTTGTGGCCCCATCTGTCCAGCCAACCACACCACCGCAGCAGTTGGTGCTGCTGCCGCTCATGCTGCCTCGTATATGGCAGTCAGAGATATACGAGTTGTTTCTGCTGACACCTACAATGCCTCCGTGTGTTCCGTCGCCGTTTACGGTGCTGGTAATTTCAACTTCCGAGGTGCACCGTTCTATACGTGCATTCTCCGTTGCTCCAGAAATGCCGGCGGCGAATTTCGCGCTAGTTTGTATATCTCCCTTAACTGTCAGGTCATGAACATTGCCTTCCAGATAACGGAAGAGCGCGGTGTAATTGTCCGTGGTGTTCATCCTAACTGTTATACTATGCTGGTTACCGTCGAAGGTGCCTCGGTAGTGAGCCTCCTTTCCTATCATTACATTCTCATAGGATGTGAAGTCTATATCATTCGTCAGCGTTGCGTTGATGGCGGTCTTTCCGCCGTTCACCATATCGGCAAAATTCTTCAACTCCTCGGCTGTGGCTATGTCGTAGTGCTCAGCCTCTTCTTCCTGATTTTTTGTCCGTTGGTCCAGGAAGGGTATGCGTTCACGTATGTATTCACGCAGGTATTCCACTTCTCCGTCATAGTTTCCTGCCACACGCGGGTTCAGATGCTTGGGGGTGTCAAGGATAGGCCACCGGATGAAATTCAGTCGCTGACTTTCCTGCAGTTCATTTGCGGTTGAGTCTATGTATGCGATGAGGCTATCCTCTGTGATGCCCCATTCCTGCCGTGCTGTCTCCCACATATTACGCAGCGAGTCGCAGAAAGCTTCATCTGTGAAGATGCGTTTAAGCAGGGTGCGTGAGTTTCCTGCACCGCCACGTGCCAGCGACAGATAGTCGCCATAATTCCTGTTGGGGTAGTAACGGCTGTCGTTGTCGAAGGCAAGGTCAAAGTCCCATACCGTCTCCACTCTCAGCTTATCCGCTCCACGGTCCTTGCTGATGTAGCAGCTATGGAAGGCATCTGGATTACCTGTCAGCTCCTCTACCAGCCAGTAACACTGCAGGCTCTTCTCGTCCAGCATTTTCCGGTATCCCAGTTCGGGGTCTGTGAAGTTCTTGCTCAGGATGCGAGCCTCCATCTGATTGAAGAAATTCTCTATGTACTGATGTTGCTCTGTTGTGATGCTGTTGTCGTCAGGCGATTTTATGGTTACGGGTGATCCGAACCGGCTCTGGAACCAAGATGTCTCCTGATAGGCATAGCCGTCCAGTTCCAACAGGTAACCGCCAGTCAGGGACTCACCTTCTATGTCGTCGGGTGTCATCTCAGTGATGTTCACACGGTTCTTGTCGATGCTTATCTGGTCAGTCAGTTGGTAGCAGCCCTTGTATTCTCCGTTTACAATCACGTCAACAGGCTTGCTCCAGGGCGTATATGGCATCTTCATTCTTCGTGCCACCTCAAAGCTGACCAGGTTGCGCATCAGGGATTTGTCTCCGTAGTTATTGATGAGTGTCCATTTCTTGGCTTTGGCAGGCGACTTCATGTCGCTGTCCTTGAACATGTGCTTCTTGCTGTCCAGCTTTATGCGGTAGGGTTTCTTAGGGAAACTCATGCTGGCATTACCGCGCAGCCTACTGGTACCTGTCTCGTTCTGTACTTTTGTACCATTATCATAAATGATTGTAAATGAGCTTACTATCTCGTGTTCTTTATCGTAAGGGTCTATATTGTCTTGTGTATTGATAAGTACTGTTGGCAGGTTGGTTAATTGGTAGAAACGACTGTCGTCACCCTCTGATTCATAGCCGTAGAATTCTATTTCAGCGATATTGCATCGTGCCTCATTAGGACCCACATATCTCACATAACGGAAGCCCTTGCTAACGTTAACGTCGGCATAGTCCATCTTGCCGATTGTGCCTTCCTGGCTGATGATGAAGAGAGGGTATGCCGTCATGAAACTGGGGTCGTTAGAACCTTCAAAGAGGCCCAAAACTACACGTTGTGGTCCTACACTTCCGTTTCTGGGACTCCATCCCACGCGGGTAATGACATGCGGTGTGCCTAAATCCAGTCCCGCCCACGTCTTGCTTCTATCCCAGCTGGCAAAGAAGGTGTTCAGGTTTCCGTCAAAAGCATCCTTAATGGTGTTAATGGTTGTGCTGGCCTGGCTGGAATTGTTATAATCTACAGACAGCTCCGTGCCGATGGGCGTTCCTGTAAGTTTATGTGGTGCTGTATTCTCTGCCCAACTGCTAAGGGTTAGAAACAGGAATAATAGGATAATATGGTCTTTTATTTTAGGCATCAGTGAAAGGCTTATTTCTTATCCGGCGTATTAAGAGGGCTTGTTTTCGGGGTCTGTTGCTGCCGGTTCCTCGAGCGATGGAGTGAGGGCTGGCGTCTGTACCGACTTCACGGCACAGGTATTGATGGCACTCAGTACCATCTTGCGTACCTGCATGGGATGTTCTATGCAGTGAACCTGATGACTGGTTCCGCCGCTGCCTACCAGCTCCACGCAGCCTGTTCCTATGATGCGTTGCCAGAAGGTCTGGTAGTAGTTCACGGTCTCTATGCGTTGCAGGGGAATCTCCGTCATCTTGATGTTGAAGATACCGTCTTTCTGAACAAATCGGGTAGTGGTGACGGCAAACTCCGACCGTGTACGTATAATACGACCGATGAGGCCTATTATCAGTCCCAGCACGGCAATTGCCAGACTGATGTAGATATATACATTCTCCTGCTTGTAATAGTAACATGCTCCTGCAGCACCTAAGCCGCCTATTACCATTAGCCAGCTGAATAGTATGTACTTCCAGATACTGCTCCAGTGCAGTCTGCCGTTATACTTAATCTCTTCACCTACCTCAAGGCTCTTCTTTATGAAATCTCCCATAATCTCTAAACTTTAAACTGTAAACCGTAAACTGAATATCACATCTGCTTATAATCCTTTGCCAGACCGCCCTCGGCAGTTTCTTTGTAGAGGGAAGGAAGGTCGTGGCCTGTCTGCTTCATTACCTCTACCACCTTGTCGAAGGACACACGGTGGATACCGTCAGAGAAGGTGCTGTAGATATTGGCGTCCAGAGCACGGGCGGCTGCGTAGGCGTTACGTTCTATGCAGGGGATCTGTACCATACCGCAGACGGGGTCGCAGGTCATACCTAAGTGATGCTCCAGTCCCATTTCGGCTGCATATTCTATCTGGGCAGGCGAACCGCCAAACAACTGACTGGCAGCAGCGGCAGCCATAGCGCACGCTACGCCTACCTCACCTTGGCAACCAACCTCAGCGCCTGAGATACTAGCATGTTCCTTTACTACATTACCGATGAGGCCCGCTGTAGCCAGTGCGCGCAGGATGCGTGCCTCGCTGAAATCACGGCTCTTCCACATGTGATAGAGCACACCAGGCAGCACGCCGCAGGATCCGCAGGTGGGGGCTGTGACAATCTTGCCGCCGGCTGCATTCTCTTCGCTAACAGCCAGGGCATAAGAGAAGACCAGACCACGTGTACGCAGGTTGTCCTTGTATCCAGTAGCCTTTACGTAGTAGGCAGCAGCCTTACGACGCAGGTTCAGGGGGCCGGGCAGCACACCTTCTGCATCCAATCCGCGTTCTACGGCAGCCTTCATGGTCTTCCATACCTCTGCTAGATAGTCCCATATTTCGGGTCCTTCGGATTCTGCTACATATTCCCAGTAGCCTTTACCGGTACGCTCGCAGTACTTCAGGATGTCCGTCATCTTGTCAAGTTTGTAGATGTCGGGTGATGCCAGCCTGTTCTGGCTCTCCTCAGCCAGTTCGCCGCCACCAATGCTGAACACCTGCCATTTGTCAATCTGTTTGCCGTCCTGTGCATAGGCACGGAACTCCATGCCGTTGGGGTGGAAGGGCAGGAATGTCTTGGGCTTCCATACAATCTTAATGCCTGGTATAGCATCTTCTATGGCAGCATCTGTCATGTGACCCTTGCCGGTGGCGGCCAGTGAACCGTATAATGTTACCTCCATGCGGGCGGCATCTGAGTGGCGTGCTAGAAACATCTCGGCCGCTTTTCTGGGTCCCATAGTGTGACTGGAGGATGGCCCCAGTCCTATCTTGTAAATTTCCTTTATTGTTTTCATTTTCTAATTTTATTCTAGTTGGCTAGTTGGAACTAGTGTTACTAGTTTAAACTATGTTTTCTATTTTCTACCCAATAACCCACTTGCTGCCGGGCAGCAGGGAGATGAACTTGGTTGTTATGGCGCAGCAGAGGTAGCAGGCAATGGCTATGCAGGGGATGGCTGCCCATACGGGGATGATGGGGGCAGCGGGATTGTCCTGCACCACGGCAGCTGCTATGTTACTCAGGAAGAATATGTGCATCAGGTACATGCCAAAGGATAACTTGGCCAGTTCTGTTACCAGACGGGGTGCCTTGTAATCCTCTCGGGCTGTTCCGTCTGCCTTGGCACCTATACAGCTGAACAGCAGGAAGGCACCAAAGGTAGCCAGTGCCACATTGGGCGTACAGAATTCCCATGACCATTCCAGCTCGGGTGTTGCAATGGGGCAGAGGGGTTCACCCTTCCACCAGAACGACCATGCCGTGAATGCTGCGCCGATCAGGAAGCACAGGGCTCCTATGCTCAGGCGTTTGTTACGTTCCCAGTTCAGATGGAAACGGATGTAATGGGCTATAACCAGATAGCCTAAGTAGCCAGAGCAGTACCATAGCATGCTGAAACGGTTCCAGAAACACTCGCCCCACAGCTCAGGAGTGACGAAGGTATGCAGCCAGGGGATGATGGTACTCAGGATAAAGAGTCCTATGAAGATGCGCTCATCCTTGGCGCTGGCACGTTCCAGCCAAGGTGATACCACGGGGATGATCAGGTACAGGCTGATAAGTGGATACATGAACCATAGATGACCGGCATTCTCAGGGAAGTTGAAGGGTAGGGTAGGTAGTATGCGTAGGGTATCTTCCCATGTCATCTCGCCCCATAGAACGGGTAGGGTGGCGTAGAGCAGCATAAAGATAATCATGGGTGGCAGTATACGCAGGAACCTACGTTTATAGAATTGTGTCATGCTTATATCGGCTTTCATGGGTACAAGCAGGAAGGCAGATACTACCATAAATAAAGGAACGCATGTGCGCGCAATACCGCCGTCATAGAAGGCAACCCAGAAACGGTTTGCCTCGTTCAACAGCACAGCCTTGTCACCCGCCATGCCTCCGGTATTGGTAGCAAAGCCAGCCAGTTTCTCTGCACCACCGGGGATGCTCTCGATAGCTTTCTCGGTTACTACACCATAGAAATTCTCTGCTGCATGCACCAGCATGACCATAAAGCAGGCTACTGCTCGTAGCCAGTCCACAAAGGGAACACGGTTCTTTAGTTCATAATTCATAATTATGTGGTTAGCGGTTAGAGGTTAGCGGTTAGAGTAATATAGGAGCAAGGGGCAAGAGAATACCAATAATGTTCAATGTTCAATGCTCAATTAATAAAATTCTTCACTTAGAAGTCGCTTTCATCTATTCCGAGTTCGTAACAGATGTATTTGACAGCTTTTGGAGGGAGCAGTCGTTGTGTTGGCTTGACCCCTATACGCTCCATATATGCGGCATGGTCACTAATCCAGCGTGAGAAGGTTCGATCGCTCATCCCCGCTGCCTGTGCCAATTCGAATTTCATTCTTGATTTCATATATTACAAAATAGGTATATGTATGGTTTATTTGCCGACAAAGTTATCAAACTTTTCCATGCTTTGCAAATTTCCCTGCGTTTTTTCCTGTCCTAAATCCGCCAAAAATAACCTTATTCAGCCATAACAGACAGAGCCCGCCATAACCCGCCAATAGCGGCCCCCGATTATCTTACCTTTGCAGCGTCAATGACAGACAGAAACGAGGCAGAAGAACCGAGGGAGTACCTCATATGTACCTCAAGGTTTCCTCAAGGTTCAAGAACAACCACGAAGGTTTGCTTCACTGCTGAGTACGTCTTTACAACATTGGCCTTAAAATTATGGCTATATCAAGTGGCTATTACGGGCTGCGCAAAGGCAGCACCAAGTCCCACACCTACAGTGTGCTTGATGGTAAACAAATTACCAAGGACCGTGTAGAGGGCGGCAAGAATCCCCGCACCTATGCACAGATGGTTCAGCGTTGCATGGTCGCAACCATCGGGTCGGCTTATTCGGCAATGAGGACCATCTGCGACCATTCATTCGAGGGTAGAACTGCCGGCATGCAGTGCTTCCGTGAATTCATGTCCAATAATTTGAAACAGATTCAGATTAGCAGGGAGTACAACAACGGATTTTTCGGCTTCAACAAGTACCAGCAGCCAGGTCTGGTTCCCGGCAGCTACGTCATCTCGGACGGCTCACTGCCCGAAGCGCTGGTAGATGCCTCTATCGACAGCGTTGACGCCCCTGGTAAGAAGGTGACCATGACATTGGCACTCACCGACGGCGGAACCGTTGCAGAGGTGGCCGAGGCCATGGGCTGTAAGAACTTCGGTGATATGTGCACCGTGGCACTGATGTATCCCAGGGTCGACGGCAGCTACGGCTTCGGAGCCGTCCGCTTCACATACATAAGCGGTGCCAGCGTACTGGAGTCCTTCACCGTTGCAGTAACAGGCGATGCGGTAACAGCAACGCCCGCCTTCACAGCCAACAAGCTGAAACTGACGGTACGCATGGCGGCGGACTTTGCCACAGACGTCAGTGCAGATCGGACTTACATGACTGCCATCACATCGCGCAAGGTAAACAGCAACTGGCTGCGCAGCAAGGCACAGTTTAACGTCACGGATGCCACCCCTGGCTTTGCAGCGGCCATTGCCACCTACCCAATCGGCCAGGAACGATTCCTGAATGGTGCAGCTACCACCAAACAAAAGCCTAACCCCAGCCCAGAAAACAACGCAAACGATAACGTAAACGAAAACCCTGGCTCTAACACTGGCAACCAAGGCGGTAACACCGGAGGTAATACCGGCGGAAACGATGGTGGTAACACCGGTGGCAACGATGGTGGCAATGGCGGTGGCGGCACCGGAGACGGCAACGACATGGATTGATTTTTAAGCCGGGCTCAATGCCTGGCTTAAAAATAGTTTAGAGTTTAGAGTTGAGAGTTTAGAGGCAGTTTTAAAGTTGAGAGTAGAGAGTTTAAAGTAGAACAATCCTCTTGCTCCTTGCCCCCTGCTCCTTGCCCCTATATTACTCTAACCCCTAACCACTAACCTCTAACCACTAAAGATTATGAATTATGAATTATGAACTAAAACAGCCATTGGGTATCCGGAACAACAATCCGCTGAACATCAGGCGTACGAAAACGCTATGGAAAGGAGAAAACCCCCTCCCTGCTCCCCGAGGGGAGTGCTTCTGTAAATTTGAAAGTATGGAGTGGGGCTTGCGCGCTGCCTTCTGCCTGCTGCGCACCTATGCCACTAAGTACAGGTTGTGCTGCGTCAGAGACATCATCAACCGCTGGGCACCGCCTACGGAGAATGACACCACCTCCTACATCCGCCATGTCTGCCAACTCACCGGCTTCGGCGGCAACCAGCGCCTGACGGAGAAGGACTGGCCCCGTCTGGTGAAGGCCATGGCGCGTATGGAGTGCGGCGTGGATCTGGAGGATGAAACAATCCAGAAGGGCTTCCAGCTGTACAGGCAAAAGGGTTAAAACTCCTATGCCTTACGGCAAGAAATCCCACGGATCTTACAGATATTATTAACAAAAACCCAGAAAACCCTTTCATTGATTTCAATCTTTAACAAGATTTACGCATGCTGTTGTTGACGCTTGATTGTAAGCAAGCTTCCATCATTCATCAACAACATCCTACGCAGCATTACATGCTTTGAAATCAATGAAAGAAAAACCCCGCCCTTCGGGCTAAAAAACATTTTCCCAGGGGGAAAAAGGTGAGCGGTTAAAGGTGAGCGGTTAGCGAAAGACCCCAGTCGTCCTAGAGAGGGGAAAAGTTAGAAGCAAGGGTGACAACTCGTTAACTCGTCTACTCGTCAACTGTTCACAAAAAGAAGGTTTTCGAGCGAAGCGGGGTTTTTCGGTTCCCGCAAAACATGATGCACCTCAGCATAGTTCAAACGCGTTTGACTCTGCGTTCGGTTTTCAATGTTTTTCTTTTTGAAAGCTTTGATATCTGGAAGATATGTTATGGTATTGGCAGGGAGATGGCGGAAGCTTGCTTATAGCCAGATTCATGACAATGACAGAACAAAGGCACAAAGTGCCAAAGCTTGCAAAAAGGGTTTTCACGGTTTTTGTTAAAAATCAGAGGAATCTGAGAGATTAGGGATTAGACCTTAGTTTTTCGCTAACCGCTAACCGCTAAGGCTACGTGAGCGGGCTCGAACGAAGTTCAACAACTAACTGCAAAACATATCTCTTGCCCCTTGCCCCTTGCCCCTTGCTCCTATCCTCTTGCCTCTAACCCCTAACCGCTAACCACCTACTGAAGCAAGTGAAACTTGCGTATGGATACAACATACAAGAAGCCGTAGGAAAAACTCCCACGGCCTCTTGAAATGATAAATACTGAATGAAATTACTTTACCGCAATCTTCTTACCATTCACGATGTAAACACCCTTTTTGAGTCCATTGAACATTGAAGAATCCTCTTGCCCCTTGCTCCTTGCTCCTTGCACCTTCCGACCTGCTAGGTCGTAGATCTCTCCTCCATTGCGGGAGGGGTCGGGGGTGAGTCTGGAGATTGCTGTTTCCTTTTCCTTGAAGTAGAAGGCTTTTACCTCTGTAGAAGGAAGCTCCAGATAAGCCTTGCCAGCTTGGATGGTACCGCCATCTGCCAGATAGAAGCCTATCTTTTCGCCTTCGGGCTTAGCCAGCACATACTTGCCGGTAGCATCCATATCCTCTGCGACACCCTTCAGGTCGTTACGCTCAACCTTTACAGCACCTGTTGTAGGAATAAAGCTGTAATAGCCTGCTGCACCCTTCAGAACAACGGGCTCTGCTGCAGCAATCTTACCCTCTATGGACTTCAGCTCCAGGATTCCTTCATTAACCACAATGCCGGCAAATGCAGCCACGCCCTCGGGAACGGCAACATCTGTATCCTCAACATACATTGTAGCATAGCCCGCCTCTGTAATCTGATTAACAATACCCTTGGTATCATCCGGCACAGGATAGTTGTCTGTACCGATGTTCTGACGGAAGGCACTTCCCAGATTACATGCCACCTCACCGCTTGCCAGCTGGTCATCAGAAACCTTTGCAACCTGCTGAACCGGCAATGTGACAGTACTTGCAGAACCATTCACATAATCGCCCTGATAGTAGCTGTTGGCAATAGAACAGGTGGTATTCTTGACAGCTCCGTAGAACTGACCGGTAATCTTGGATTGAACAGAACCGATAGACAGGCAGTTCTTTGCCGTTACCTTAGGACCGGCACCAATGTAACCTACCATACCACCGAAGGTACAACCGCCAGGAGCTGTTGCCGAATTCTTCAGTTCGCCATCAAACAGACAGTCGGTGATATTAAGGACTGTAGAAGTAGCATTCTGGGTATAGCCCACTATACCGCCATAGTTGCCACTGCCGCCGGCATCGTTGGCAGTCAGGGTACCGGAATAGGTACAACGTTCAATATTAACCGTACTTGCGTCGTTTGAATGGCCGAGGATACCGCCCACACGTGCACCTGCCTGAGTGTTGTTGATGTTCACACAGCTCCTGACATTGCGGATGGTAGGATTGTCATCGCGGGCAAAACCGGCAACGGCACCAATCGGGCTGTACTGCGTATTGGCTATAGAGCCGGAGATGCTGAAGTTCTCTATGAGGGCATCCGTTGAGACAACGCCGAAGAGACCATGATAGTTCTGGGCCGTAGTATAGGTAAGATTCTTGATGGCATGTCCATGACCGTCGAAGTGCCCCTTGTAGGCAATCTTGTTATCGCCCCAGCATCCGATGGGAGCAGGCCAGGCTGCACCAGTCATATCTATGTCATTCACAAGGACTGCATCGGCTGCCACATCTCCGGCATTCACCTGAGAGGCAAAATTCTGAAGATCCGTTGCATTGCTGATCCTGGCAGTGGAAGCCAGGGTAAACTTCCTAACCTCGTCGTTATAGAGATTGGCGGCAGCCTTCTCTGTGAGTGCGCCATTGTAGATACGGGCAAAGACAAAGCTGCATGCCGAGGAGTTCTCTGCCTTGGAATCACAGGCACCTGAGGTAGCATCACCACCCAGACAGATCCACATACCCTGATGTCCCTTGATGGTTCCGCACTGGGGCAGAGGCATATCTGTAGCGGCACGGGTACCTGTGCGCACAAGCTGTCCGTTCACAAAGTAACGGATCACATGGCTTGTCCTGTCCATGGTTACTACCAGATGATAGAACCTGCCAGGTACAAGGACGCGTGAACCATTGAAGTTCTTGACGCTGCTCTTCACACCGCTCTTGTGGGTATAAGAGAAGGTACTTGCATAATCCGAGTTATAGAAGGCCCAACCGCCCTCCTGCTCGTTACCCATGATGCAGGTCCTGGTGACATTGCCATCCTGATCGGCAAGGTTATCCAGGCGCACCAGCATCTCCCAGGTTACGCTGTTATTAAAGGCCTCGGACAGCGGTGTATTCTCATCGTATGTAGCATAGAAGTAGTCAGAGGCCAGTGCCTTTGTGCTACCCATATAGACGTTGTTCTCTGCATCGAACACTGTAGTGGCAGTTCCCTGCTTGCCTACCTTGGCATCGTATGTACCCCTGTTGACGATACCGTCCTGCGTAAAGCTGATATCCAGCAGGCGCTCTGCCTCTTCCACCTCATCCGAGCACTTCAGGTCGGCACTGATGATGCCCTGCTCAATCAGAGCCTTGGTGATGTGCTCTGCCATCAGCGTGAAGCCGTCTGCCGTGGGGTGGAGATTACCGGAAATCATGTACTTGCTCCAGTTGCTGCTGAAGGGAATGGAAGAGCAGTCAATGTAGTACTGACCGAACTGCCCGGCAATATGCTTGATGCTGGCGTTACCGTCGTTCTGCGACCATCCAGCGGCATTCACCTGAGTGGCAGATTCTCCACGAGGCAGAATACTCAGACATACCACGCGGGTCTTGGGGTAGCGGGTAGTAATCTTGTGCAGAAGCAGGGAGTAAGCACCACGGAAGGAGAGAGAGTCCCTGTACTCCCCTGTTGTGCAGTATTCGCCCAGGGGTATATTGGAACTGTGTGCCCAGTCGTTGGTACCACCCAATACAAAGATAAAGTCGGGATTGCCGGCACGACCCAGCGCCTTTACACGGGCATCGCTACAGAAGGAAGCAATACCATTGAGTGTACTGCTGTCAAATGCCACGCGTGAACCGCTCCATGCAGCATTGGCCAGGAAGGAAAGTCCGGACATGCGGCTGAGCTGCATCCACCACTGGTCGCCCACCTGAAGATTGTTGTTCTTCTCGCGGTCGGCAGTATAATAGATGGCGTAGCCGGAGGGAATGTAGTCGTAGTAGGTAGAGATGGAGTTACCTATCACAGCAAAGGTGGGTTTGTCTGAAGTATGAATAGCGGGGGCTATACCGTCCTGAATGCCGTCGAGGCCGAAGGTCAGGGTATTAACCAGAACACCGTCGGGAGCCTGGAAGTAGCCCTGGAATGCCTTCAGGGGTACAATGCCCGTTGCACGGGCTGTCTTGTTGTCACTGACGACAAAACTGCCGGACGATGCATAGTCGGCAGAGAAGAGTCCGACATAGACGAGGTCTCCTATCTTCATTGCAGGCCAGGCACGCTTGATGGTCTTGCTGCCCAGGCTGATGGTGTTGACATCGTTCTGCACCTTCACCATGTAGAGCTTGCCTGCCTGAATGCTTGAGGCAGTAGAGAAAGTGATGGTGTAGTTGCCGTCATCTTCAGAGACACTCACCGGCTCCTTGACCTCGGCGCCGACACCTAACTGCGAGGTAATCTCATCGGCCGTCATGTCAAAGGGAACACAGAAGGTCTCCCAGTTACCGCCCTTCAGGGGCTTTGTCAGCGTAACACCCGTAACATCAAATCTGTTATTTGTCCCGAAACCGTTATTGTCGTTAAGAGAGAGGACTGCAGGTACATTCTGATAAGTGCCGTTCAGAATTACAATATCATTGCCCTTGCCTAATTTGGGCATCGCATCTGTGCCTATTGTCTGACGATAGGAAAAACCCAGCTTGTAAGTCACCTCACCGCTTGCCAACTGCTCGTCGGCAGCCAGGGTAGTATTGGCGGTAGCCATCTCGCCTGTTGCCAGTTCGCCGCCACCGATGCCCTTCGCATCACCCTTGTAGAAGTTGTTGCTATAGATGCCGATGTTACGCAGGAAGCTTACCAGGGAGCCCACTCTTGCAGAAACCGTATTCTCGATATTTCCATAGGAGAAGCAGTTCTGCATAGCGGCGTTGCCATTATTCACATAACCTAGGATTCCGCCGAAATACCCTGTACCCGTACCGGTAACAGTACCGGAGAAGATGCAATTGGAGATATAGCCCTGATTAGTGTAGCCCGTTATTCCTGCCACGCCATTGCTGGAGGAATATCCGTTCAGGGTTCCCGCAAACTCGCAACGGTCTATGGTTGCATCACGCAGGGAACCCACGATGCCGCCTACATGAGTGGAGATCCTGGCATCGATGGTCATGGTGCTCTTGATGTCCTGAATCAACGTTCCGGATTCGGCCCATCCTATCAGGCCACAGCCCAGATCGCTGGTCTTCCCCTCATTATTATCAAAGAGTATTGTTCCGTCGACAGTGAAGTCCTTTATGATGGAACCTCTGACAGTACCGAACATACCATAGCCGTAGCCGGCAACGAACTCACCTCCGACGCTCAGCGAGTAATTCGAGATCTTATGACCCTGTCCGTCGAAGACACCCGTGAAGGGATGGGCAGGACTGTTACCTATGACTTCCGCCTCTACGCCCTGCATGTCGATGTCGGCAGTCAGCTTGGCATAGACAGGACCGTCAACCTGATTAACGTAGGCTGCAATCCACTTCAGCATATTGGCATTCCCTATCTCGAAGTAGCCGTCAACCGGCGTGTAGGCATCAGGAACCACCTTGCCGCAGACAGAACAGAAGCCGTCAACGGACACATGCTTGTCAACGACCATGCCTGACTCTTCGTTGGAGTAGGCAACAGCGCCCTCGTAAGGTGTGCCGTCGCAGTGCAGGCGGCCGTTCATGTAAACCACGTCAGCACCGTCAGGTGTCGGCATCTCATCAGTTCCTATCTTCTGGAACCAGCTGACATTCTCTGACTGCCCGCCGTTCAGCAGGAAGCACAGCTCGCCGCTTCCCAGCTGCTCGTCGGTGACCTTAGCGGCACCGCTCAGTGTGACGGTACTGGCAGAGCCGTTCACAACATCGCCCTGATAGTAGCTGTTGATAATAGAGCTGCTTGAGGACTTGACGGCTCCCCAGAACTGACCATAGATTTTAGATTGTACAGAACCTACAGACAGACAATTCTTGATGGTTATTACGGCCGAGTTGCTGTAACCTACCATACCACCGCAGGTACAGTTGCCTGGAGTAGCTGCCGTGTTCCTAATGACTCCGTCAAACAGGCAGTCGGTGATATTACAGACGGCAGATGTGGAATTGTTGCCAATACCTACCATGCCACCATAGTTACCGTTGTTCTCAGCATCCACAACAGTCATCGTACCGGAATAGGTACAACGGGTGATGTTAACGGTTCCATTATAGGAATTACCGACAATACCGCCTATGCGCGTACCGGCCTTTGTGTTGTCGAAGTTCAGATAACTGTGAACATTGCAGATGGTGGGGTTGGCGTCACGCGCAAAGCCTACCGTACCAAACTCGGTATAGCTGGCATTGGTAACGGTACCCGTGACGGTAAAGTTCTCAATCAGAGCACCTGAGGATACCACACCGAAGAGACCATGGTAGTTCTGAGTCGTGTTGTATACAAGATTCTTGATGGTGTACCCCTTCCCGTCAAAATGCCCCTTATACATTACATTGGCGTTATTGACCTTTGGCGTCCAGCAGCCGATAGGTTTGGGCCATTCCTGTCCTGTCATGTCAATGTCAGTAGTCAAGACGGCATCCAACGTTAACTCTCCTGCATTCACCCTGCTGGCAAAAGATATCAAATCAGCAGGAGTGGAGATAGACACTACCTCTCCGAAACCGGAAAGTGCAAAGCTTAACAACGTAAGCAACGTGTAAAATCTGTTTCTCATAAAATATATTTGTTGGTTGTTATAATCTAAGGTTCGTTAAGGCTTTTTGCACGCATCACGCGCACAAACCATAATATTGCGGTGCTAAGTTATGGACTTTTTTACAATCAGCCCCGCCCTATCCGTTAAAGTGTGTTAAATTTAGGTGCAAGGGGCAAGGAGCAAGGGGCAAGAGGATAGGAGCAAGGGGCAAGGAGCAAGGGGCAAGGGGCAAGAGGTTAGAGGTTAGGGGTGGGTCTTGTTTTTCAGCCCGAAGGGCGGGGTTTTTCTTTCATTGATTTCAAAGCATGCAATGCTGCGTAGGATGTTGGTGATGAATGGTGGAAGCTTGCTTACAGGCAGGCATCAGCAGCATCATACGCAAATCTTGTTAAAGATTGAAATCAAGGAAAGGGGTTTTCT
>JAEEGK010007615.1_pt1 | contig 25785 bp, 23 predicted proteins | sample 8958771 | NCBI WGS metagenome assembly JAEEGK01 (sample SAMN16246547, study PRJNA631951) | gut metagenome | biome: gut microbiome; feature: rumen; material: SC-attached | host: Bos | place: Iran: Karaj | collected 2018-10
TGGCTTTGGATTACGGAGAACATCGTGTCGGGGTCGCATTTGGCGATTCCGAGCTCAAGATGGCGTTTTCGCGCGAGACGATTGACCAAAAAACGACCAACCTGTTCGAGCGACTGGACCAGCTCGTGCGCATCAACAAGATTGACGAGTTCGTCGTCGGGATGCCCTACCACCCGGATGGCCGCAAGGATGGGAAAAACGTGGTGGTCGAGGCGTTCATCAAGGATTTGGCGCTCCGCTTCCCGGGAATGAAAATCCATACGCAGGACGAATCGTACTCCAGCGTACAGGCGCAGGAATTCACGTCTTACCTGAGTAAAAAGAAAAAACAGAAGAACAAGGCCATTATCGACCGCACCGCCGCCGCGATAATACTCCAGCGCTGGTTCGATGAGCGTGGCTAAGCCCCGCATAGACGAAAGAACTGCTCTACGAGCCTACAGGCTAGAGACGAGAGTGGTATAAAGGAGCTTCGCAAGGATTCTGTGAAAAATCTTTCGTCTTTCGTCTCTCGTCTTTCGTCTAATTACTATATTTACAACATGGCTAAAGATTTTGATAATTTTGATGATGAAGAGATGGACGAAGAAACCGGTGCGATGCTCGATGCATTGAATGCCGAAGAAAACTTTGTTCCGCAAGTTCGTGACTACAGTGACCGCCGCATCCTTATCTGGGAAGAGGACGATGCTCGCCGTGAGGCCTGCCTCGAAGTCCTTTCGGATTTGCTTGTGGGGGCCTACTTCAAGGCTGTCAAGACCGAGGCTGAAGCGATGCAACAGCTCGAAGAAGACGACTGGGATACGTTCGTCGTCGATTTTTACACCGAAGGCGTGTCCGTGAGCGATTTCATCAAGCGCGTGAACAACTATCCGGGGTCGATTCTGGTCGCCATCAACATGGGACCTCTGACGCTCCCCGAAGAACGCGAACCTGCCAAGGCCGAAAACCTGCGCCGCCTGTTCGACATCGAACGCGCCAGCACGCAGATTCACGCATAATAATGGCGTAAGCGATAAATTGTAGCGTAAAGGAAACTTTGCGTCCCCGGCTGAAACGCTGGGGCTTTTTTTATATGAAAATTTTAAGTTGTATGCCGTTTCCTTTGCGCTCCCCAAAAAAACTAACCCTTAAATTTTTTTTTGCGGAATGAATTTAGGTTAATTTACTTGTACTTGCTTTTGTGTGAAAATAAATATTTTCAATTTGTGTGGAATAATCGCAATATAATACGTCATACATAAATTGTAAAATGGAAGAATAAAAAAACAGAAAAATAATTTTTACAATTTGCGAATTTTTGTAGAAGTAGTTATTTTGTGGTAAAAAAATAAATTACGTACAAATGTGGAGTTGAAATGCATACAAACGTATGCATGTTTTGGAGTATTGCTTGGGTTGATTGAACATGATTGGAGCATCGTTACAGTATTTGGCTATGCAACTGAATCTTCATTTGCGACGTACCATGGCGGTACGTGAAGATCTTGTTGTCGTTTCTAAAATTCTTGAAAATGATGGAAAGGAATATGAAGGTGCTGTGAATAAATTGAATCTTTTTCTTGTGAATCTGGAGAGGGATAGCATGGTGCAAAGCCGTGCGACTACTCCTGAGGTTCACGGGGGTAGGGCTGTCGTGCCTCCGAAAATGGTCTATTTGAACTTGTATTTTGTCCTTGCTGCAAATTTCAAAGGGGGAAGCTATGTGGATTCTCTGCGTTATTTGTCGAAGGCGATTTCATTTTTTCAGGACCATACTTTATTCGAACGTACAAGTTGGCCTGACATGCCAAATGGCTTGGAAAAACTTTTCATCGACATGGAATGTTTGAATATGCAGGAATTGAATAATTTGTGGGGGATGGTTGGTGCGAAGTATGTCCCATCTGTAGTGTACCGGATGAAAACGGTTGCTCTTGGTGGCGCTTACTCTTATTACCAGCCTTATGTGGTAAGGTTTCCGGAAAATCCGGAATTGGGGATGGCTTGATGGAATACGTTAGAATTGTAGATGTTTCACTTTGTCATGAATATTACAATGGAAGCTCGTGTGGCTTTAATGTGGTGCCGTCAGCAGAAACGGCTGAAATCATGAAACGTGAACAGATTTTATGCCGCATTTACGATGGAAAGGTGCGGCTTATATCTCCTGCTGGGGCGGTTACTGAGAACATGACGCTCTTCTTTTATGTCAAGCCCTCTATTGCGGAAATTTGGAACGTGACGAATTTTGATGGCATTGCGCATGACGAGTTTCCGACGGCGGTTGTTTTTAGCAAAAAAAAGACGCATTTCGAAGGGCGTAAAAAAGATTCCATGCCAGAGTTGCAGCGGATGTTCGGAGTGGTCTTTGCGCTTGAACTCCATTTGGAACCGAATAAAACGATCGAATGCACAGTGAATGTTCCGACAAAGAAACTGAGGTGGTGCTATTGCGTTTCCGGGATTTTTGCGGAACGGGACTTATTTATCAGTGATTCATCGAAAACGGATAATCCGGTGATGTTTGACTGTGTGGAAAAATCAACGCGTTTATCGCTTTACATTTCGCGGAATGAAATTCCGATTGTGAGCGGAGCTCCTTCACGGTTTCGGCTGCTTGATTCGGCAACTTCGAAGGTGCTAATGAAAACTTTGCCGAATGCAAGTGGAAAGACGCTGGCCAAGGCGTGTCTTGACGATGGGACGAGTGCCATTGTCGCTGAATGTTTTGTTAATCCATAAAAATAGGAGAATCATAAATGCCAACATCATACAAAACTCCGGGCGTCTATCTCGTCGAGAAAGATGCATTCCCGGGCTCGGTGGTGGAAGTTGCAACCGCTATTCCTGCATTTATCGGCTATACCGAAAAGGCGGAATACAATGGAAAGGACTTGACAAACAAGCCCTTCCGCATTACTTCCTTTGCTGAATATCTTAACATCTTCGGTGGCGCTCCGTCCATAAGATTTACTTATGGCGCCGTTGCTAATGCTGCCCCCGCTTCTGAAAATACCGATGAAGAATCAGAAGGTTCTTCCGAAGCGAAGAGCGAAGGTGGCAAGGCAGGCCTTACCGCAAAGACGATGTACCGTCTTTACGATTCCATGCGTATCTTCTTCCAGAACGGTGGCGCGGCTTGCTACATCTGCTCTGTTGGCGGTTACGATAAGGAAATCGACAAGGATGTATTGCTCAAGGGCATTACTCCGTTTGTCAAGGAACAGGAACCGACGATTATGCTTGTGCCGGATGCTGTCTCTTTGAAGGATGCTTCTGAATGCGCAAGCGTCCAGAATGAATTGCTTAAGCATTGCAATGATATGCAGAACCGTTTTGCAATTCTCGACGTGTTTGACGGTTACAAGGAACCTCTGGAATGCATTAATGCGTTCCGCGAAGGCGTGACCTCGTTCCTCAAGTACGGTGCTGCTTATTACCCGTGGATCCACACGAATATCGTTTCTCCGAACGAAGTCTCGTTTGCCAATATTGACCCGGCCGACGATGCTTATGCAAAGCTCGCTTTGGATCTTGCTCAGTCTGTGGTGCCGACCCTCAAGACGCTCGATGACGACGTGTCGAATTTGTCCAAGCGCGAAGCCGAACTTGTAAGTTTCTTCAAGAAGCTAAGTAAATTTGACGCAGCACAGGATGATCCGACGGATTTGCACAACACCTTGAAGGTGGTTTGCCCGAAGTATGCAGCCATGATGAACAACATGAGCGAAATGCTCAACTTGATGGCTCCTTCTGCTGCAATGGCCGGCATTTATACCCGTGTCGATAATAACGAAGGCGTCTGGAAGGCTCCGGCAAACGTTGGTGTGAACGCTGTTGTTTCTCCGGCGGTCAATTTGACCAACGACGAACAGGAAGACTTGAACGTTCCGCTGAACGGTAAGGCCGTGAACGCCATCCGCTACTTTGTGGGCGACGGTATCAAGGTCTGGGGCGCTCGTACGCTCGATGGCAACAGCCTCGATTGGCGCTATGTGAACGTTCGCCGCACGATGATCATGCTTGAAGAATCCATCAAGCAGGCATCCAAGGCTTACGTGTTCGATGCCAATACCGCAACGACATGGCTTACGATGAAGAACATGATCGCGAACTTCCTCAATGGAATTTGGAAGCGTGGCGGCCTTGCTGGAACTTCTCCGGATGACGCATACGAAGTCCATGTCGGTCTTGGCGATACCATGACTCCTGAAGATATTCTCGAAGGCATTTTGAGAGTGACCGTCAAGGTGGCACTGATCCGCCCGGCAGAATTTATCGAACTCACATTCCAACAACAGCAACAGAAATCGTAATAGGGGGTAATTAATATGGCTGATGAAAATGGCGCAGCTCAAAGTGCAAGCATATGGCCCATGCCGAAATTCCACTTTCTCGTAAAGTGGGGCAACGTTCAAATGTCTTTCCAGGAAGTTACTGGACTTTCTGCGAAAGCAGATGAAATCAAGTACCGCTCTGGCGATAGTAGCATTTACTCTGTTGTGAAAATGCCGGGTCTCATGACTTACGATAACGTAACGATGAAGAAGGGCATTTTCAAGGGCGATAACAAGTTCTGGGATTGGTACTCGAAAATCAAGATGAACACTATCGAACGTATTACCGTTACGATTAGTCTTCTTGATGAAACTGATAATCCAACGATGACTTGGACTCTCAAGAATGCTTGGCCGACAAAGATCAGTACCGATGGTATGAAGTCCGACGATAACAACGTTGCGATTGAATCCATCGAAATTGTTCACGAAGGTCTTGAAATCTCGAATGGTTAGTAGGTAGAATCATGCCGCTCTTCGATATATCTGGCGTTGAAGACTGGATCCATCCAGTTTCGTTTCACTTTCGCGTGGTTATTGATGGATTAGCTACATCGTTTAATGAAGTGGATGGAATTGAAGCTTCGATGGAGGTCGAACGGGTTGTATCGGGGGGCGATGATTCCCATTGTTATCATGTTCCTATATCAAAAAAATATGAGAATCTTATATTGAAACGCGGCATGCTGAAAGTCGAAGATCCGTTTTTCTTATGGTGTAAGGAATGTATAAACGCTCCGTTAAAGACGGGTCGTATTCAGCCCAAATTGATTGTCGTAATGCTTTTGGATGAATCGGATTGTCCTGTGGCGTCATGGACTTTTAGTGAAGCTTATCCTATAAAGTGGAAAATACAGCCGCTTAATGCGGAAAAAAGCGAAGTCGCTATAGAGAGTGTAACGCTAAAGTACTATTCAATGGATGTTAGTTAGGATTTACTATGTCATTAGAAATAAAAAATTTGGTTATTAATGTTCATGTTTCGGGTTCTGCTGAAGATAAAGTAACCAGCAGTGTTGAACGTTTGCGCTCTGAAATTTTGGATGAGTGTAAAGAACTTATTAGCGAATCTGAATATCGGATGAAGGAACGTTAGACGTGGCTCTGGAAAAACTGAAATTAAAAGCTAATGGCAAAGAATTTAAGGTGATGGTGAATCCTCAGGATTTTTCCGTTAAGGATTCTGTAGGATACTCCAATTCCAATGAGTCAAGAAATCCGAAATTTAATCAATACGACGGATCTGTATTTACAATACCGAAAATCTTTTTGGATACGACGGGTGCAATCCCCATGTCGCAATGGCCGATACAGAACGGAACCATTGATGCGATGATCAAGCTGCTCAAGAGCATCGTCTATGATTTTGACGGAAGCTCTCATGAACCTCCGATTGTCGAAATTATTTGGGGGTCGAATCAGTTCAAAGGGCGTTTACTTTCGATGGATACAAAGTACACTCTCTTTGATTCTGAGGGTGGCCCGTTACGCGCCGAAATTCAATTGGAATTCACTTCATACCAGACAATAAGTGAAATTGAGGCGGCTGCGAACAAAAGTTCTCCCGACTTGACGCATATTATTGAAGTCAAGGCCGGTGATACGCTTCCGAATCTTTGCAATAAGGTGTATAGGGATTCGTCGTATTACATGCAAGTGGCTCGAATTAATGGACTTTCGAGTTTTTGCTATTTGAAACCTGGGACGCGTCTTGTGTTCCCTCCACTTAACGATTGAGGAAAAAATGTCTGAAAAATCTCCCTTGGCAAAAGCCGAAGGCCCAGCATCGTGTGTTATTGAATGTGGTGGCAAAGCGCTATCGTCTGCGGTGCCTATAGTTTCTGTAGATGTCTACTACAATATCAATATGATTCCCAAGGCTGTTGTCGTCATTGAAGATGGTGAAAAGAGCAAAGGGACGTTTCCGCTGAGCGATGGCGATACTCTTGCGCCCGGTTCCGAAGTCACGATTAAGTTGGGCTATGGATCTGCTGCTTCGAAAGTTTTTAAGGGTGTTGTCGTGCGCCATGGTGTTTCCATTTCTAGGAATGGACGCAGTTGTGTAAAAATAGAATGTCGCCATAAGGCGATTGCCATGACATGTGCCCGCAAGAATGCGAATTATTTGAATAAAACCGATGACGCTATTGTCAACCAGATAAAGGGAACCTACGGTGTTTCGTTAAATTCCAGTATGGGTGGTGCAGAACATAAAGAAATTTTGCAGTATTATTGCACCGATTGGGATTTTATCATGACTCGTGCCGAGGCTAATGGCTGCTGGCTTTTGGCTGATGGTGATGCTTTATCTATTAAAAAAATTGCAGCAACTGGAAGTGCCGAGGTGGAACTCACCTGGGGAAAGGATATTATTGACTTTAAAGCCGAAGCGAATGCGCTTTCCCAAGTCAAGAAGGTTGTTGCAAAATCGTGGGATGTTACAAAGCAAGAAGTTATTTCGGATAATTCCGATATGATGTCTTTGGGAGGGCAAAACAGTTTTAGCAATAAAAAACTTCAAGAAGTTTTGAATGTGGCGACCAATACGCTTCAGATTAATTCGCAGGTGCCTAAAGCAGCTCTTAAATCTTGGGCTGAGGCTGATCAGCTGAAGAACGAGCTCTCTCGTATTTGCGGTTCTGTGGTGTGTGTGGGTACGTCGAAGGGTAAGTTGGGCGGTTTGGTAACGTTGAAGAATGTCGGGACGCGTTTTAATGGGAATGCTCTCGTTTCAGGAGTGCATCATCATTTGTCCGATGGATTTTGGACAACTGAATTTTCGTTTGGCATGCCCAAGGAATGGTTCTCCGAAAAATTTGAAACGTCTGCTCCGATTTCTTCTGGAATAAACTGTGGTGTACATGGACTTTTGACGGGCATCGTGGTGCAAATTCACGATGACCCTGATAATCTAAATCGCGTCAAGGTGAAAATACCTTTGATGGAAAACTCAAAGCAAGATGTATGGGCGCGCCTTGGTGGCGCTTATGCATCGAATAGCGTGGGCTTCTTGTTCTATCCCGAAGTGGGCGACGAAGTGATTCTCGGATTTTTCGGAGGAAACCCTTCGAGCCCCGTGATTTTGGGTAGCCTTTACAGTGGAAAGCGGACGCCGCCGCAAGCGCTTGAACAGAAAAATAATGTCAAGAAAATTCTCACGCGCGAAAAGCTGAGCGTTGAATTTAACGAAGAAGACAAATCCATTACGATTTCGACTCCTGGCAAACGCAAGTTTGTCCTTGATGACAAAGCCAAGAAAATCTCGGTGGAAGACGGCTCTGGCAATAAAGTTGAAATGTCCGATAGCGGCATCAAGATGGAATCGAAAAAGGATATCACTATCGATACCAAAGGTAAGTTCAGCGTTTCGGCGGTGAGCGGAATCAATCTTGCGGTAAAGAGCGGGGATCTTAAGGGCGAAGGGCTGAATGTGGAATTTAATGGAAAGGTTGGTTTTACCGGTAAGGGTAACGCCAAGGCCGAAGTCTCAGCGTCTGGTCAGACGGTGATCAAGGGTGCCATGGTGATGATTAACTAGGAGGAATAATGCCACCAGCAGCAAGAATTACAGATATGCATACATGTCCCATGCAAACACCGGCGTTTCCTTCGCCGATTCCTCATGTGGGCGGTCCCGTTGTTGGGCCTGGGGCTCCAACCGTATTGATTGGCAAGCTCCCGGCTGCCGTTGTAGGCGATTCGTGCGTTTGCGTAGGCCCGCCTGATTCCATTATAAAAGGTTCTGCCACCGTGATGATTTGCGGAAAACCCGCAGCACGCATGGGCGATTCTACAGCGCATGGCGGCACGATTGTACTTGGCTGCCCGACAGTGATGATTGGAGGTTAGGGTGCTTGATACTTCTTTTTTAGGGCGTGGATGGTCGTTCCCGGTTTCGTTCTCTGGAAAAGGGGGCGCAAAAATGTCGGAATACGAAGACGATATTGCAGAAAGCCTGCGTATCATCTTGATGACATATCCCGGTGAACGTACGATGCAACCGGAATTTGGTTCGCGTTTGAGGGATTTTTGCTTTGAATCTTTTTCGTTACGCACCGAAACACTTATCAAGGGTGAAATTCGTAGAGCAATCCTTTTGAATGAGCCGCGTGTCGATGTCGAAGCGGTTGTCGTAGAACAGACCGAAAAAGTGGGCGTGTTGAGTATCAATGTTATTTATGTTGTGCGTTCTACGAATAGCCGTAGGAATTTGGTGTTCCCGTTCTACTTGAACGAAGCGACGGATGCGAGCGTTTAGTTGATGATTGAATAATAATGGCTGGTAGTTTTTTTCGAATTCAGGATGGATTGAGTCAGAGTGCTCGCGAGTCTAAAGAACTTGCGAAAGGATTCTACTCGATTGATTCAGTACCCCAAGAAGCTCTTCTTGGGATTATGAAAAATTATGCCAGAGAACATGGCTCGCCGCATTTCTTTGATCATGTCGATTTGGCTAAAGTCGTTGAAATGCTGAATGGCGAAGCCGATGGCAAAACGGATCCGGCTGTTGCTATTTACGCCGTTTGCGCAAAGCTTATGGGCCGCGTGCAGGGGGCGCTTAACCAATTCCCGGATAAGCGAATTGATTTTTATTACCGCAACGTTCTTGGCGAATCGAACCGCGAAGCCGATGGCGACCGTGCTTTTGTCACGTTTGATGTCGATAACGATGATGTTTCGTGTGTGCTCCCCAAGGGGACGCGCTTTAGCGCGGGCGAAAACAGCAAGGGCGAAAACGTCATATTCGAATCCGTTCACGATACGGATATAAATGATGTAAAGGTCGCGCGAATTCTCACGGTTTCTTGCGCAAAAGGCTATCCGATTACGCAGGCTGAAATCCCTGTGTACACGCCGAAAAATGCAAGCGGGCTTAAAATGACTCCGTACCCATTGTTTGGACTTACGCGTTCAAACGATTTGCCCGAAGGAACGGAATTTTCCAAGGTGGGTATCTGCTTTTCGAACCGCATTTTCTACATGTCTAGCGGCGTGCGAAATGTTAAAGTGAATGTCGTCTTTTCTGCAGCTTCGGTGCGCGATACCGTTGTCGAAAAGAAAGAGGGCAATGCGAGTGAATTCTCGGCGGCGTTTTCGAATGCATTTGCCGTTTCGGTGACTGCTCAAAACGGATGGCTTGACATTGATGATTATAAGCTGGGTTGCTGCAACCTCAGCTCCGAATGCCCTGAAAATCAAATGTCGCTAGAGTTTACGATTAAGGATACGGACCCGGCCATCGTCAATTACGATCCCGAAATTCACGGCGGCGATTATCACGCTAAAAATCCGGTGCTCCGCCTCTTGGTAAATCCGCGAAAGTCCGAAGCGCTTTGGTATTCGCTGATTAAGTTGCAGATTCAAAGCGTTCATGTCGAAGTGAATGTTTCGAAATGCCGTGATATCGTTGTTTCCAATGAATATGGCCCTGCATCGACTCTTTTGCCGGTGCAGATATTTGGCTCTGTTCCTAAAGTGGGTAGCGCCTTTATTGTCGGCTGCAAAGAAATTTGCGGAAAAAAACTGGAATCGTTTGGAGTTCGCGGCAAGTGGAGCGGGCTTCCGATTTGTAAGGATTTTTCAGAATGGTACGCGCAATACGATAACGCTCCGCATACATCTGATTTTGAAGTATCGTTGAGCGGATTGTATGGCGGTGTATGGATCCCGTCCGAAAAGACGGCTGTTACGTGCAAACTCTTTAATGCCGAAAAAAATACCTTCTTTGGCTATGACCGCGGTGCTCCTGAAATTCCGACGGATTTCAATATTTCGTTCAATAGCATTGTCGGCTCGCGCGTGAGCGGCCTTGTCCCAGATGACGAAAACTTTATGTATTCGCCGATGATGAAGGATGGATTTTTCAAGATTCAGTTGATTTCTCCGTCCAAGGCTTTTATGCATGGCGAAATTTCACGCGCTATTTGCAATTCGTTCTTGTCGCAAATCCTCAAGAAAAAGAATGTGGACAACTTGCCGAATCAGCCCTATACGCCGAGCGTCGAAGATTTGTATGTCAATTACACTTCTTATGCCGACGTCTCGATGGTTTCGAAAGCGCATGATACCGATGGCGTTTTCTACTTGCATCCGTTTGGGTATAGCCGTAAGGAAGTCGTATTTATTCGAAATGGCGCTTTGTTCTTGGGGCTTACTTTTAAGGGCAAACCGAAAAAGGCGAATCTTTATTTTGTCATGAACCGCGATTCCGCTTTGCGTTCGAACGGTAAATATTACTGGGCTTACCTCGGACAGAATGGCTGGAAAAACTTGCCCGACGAAAATCGCTTGGCCGATTCAACAGCGAATTTTACATCTTCGGGAATCGTGACGCTTGATTTGCCGCAGGATATGGCCTGCAAAACGCATTTGATGCCGCAAGACATGTACTGGATACGCATCACGCCGCACAACGAAAGTTGGCGCGAATGTTCCAGACTCCTGACGATTTTCTCGCAATCTCTCGAAGTCAAGCGCGTTAGCGGTTTTGAAGACGGAAGCATTTTGGAACATTGCAAACCGCAAACAATCAAGGAACTTTCGACAAGCATCAGCGGACTTTCGAGCGTTTACCAGTTCGAAGAATCGTTTGGCGGAAAGGCCCGTGAATCAGACCACAAGATGCGTGCTCGAGTCGCGGAATCGCTGTACCACAAGAACCGCAGCGTTTGCATCGAAGATTACGAACGCATGATTTTAGAAGCGTTCCCGGAAGTCCACAAGGTAAAATGTTTCCCGCATGTGAAAATGAACGAGATTTCGAAGCGTTACGACTTTATGTGCCCAGGGTACATCTTGGTCGTGCCAGTTTCTTCGCTGTATTGCGATGGAAGCTTCCAGTGGGACCCATGCTTGAACGGTTCCGTTTTGCGTGATATCCGCGAGTTCTTGCAGAAAAAAGTGACAGGTCTTGCCAAGATTCGCGTTATCAATCCGTTCTTTGACAAATTGCAAGTCCGTTGCAATGTCAAGTTGCGTAGCCGTGGTGACGAAGGTAAAATCCTGTTGGATTTGAATGAAAAAATCAACCGCTATCTTTCGCCGTGGTTCCCGGAAGTTGGCGGGATAACCGAACATTTTGGCTGGTCGCTCCACAAGGAAAACCTCAAAGCGTATATCGAAAGCCTCGATTACATCGATCAAGTGGGCGACGACTTTACCATCATGAAAATTGTATCGACGGACGAGCAAAAGTACATGGTGAACCTCTTTGAAAATACGGACGATAAAGTTTTGCACGGTTCGTTCCCGTGGAGTACTTCGGTGCCTATGCGTAAACACTTTATTAACGATGTCAATTCGGGCGTCCCCTCGCGTGTAGATAATGTTAATAACGGATATGGTGGTCTTGAAATTGGTCAAACATTTATCATAAGGAAATCATGATGTCAGGACAGAATATGGAATATCTCAAGTTGAGCCGTAGAGAGCTGAAAGAGCGCTTTAAGGCTGGCCGCATGCCGACCGAAGAAGACTTCATGAGTCTTATTGACTCTTTGGTAAATTCCGTGGACGAAGGCTTTTACGTCGACGAAGAAAGCGGCTTGCAAGTCAAGCAGAAAAAAGACAGCGGTTGCTTGGCGAGCTTTTTCGTGAACCTCACCGAAACTATGCCGCAGTGGCTCTTGAAACTTCGCAAGAACGTTGAAAAAGGCGAAAGTTCGTTGAATGTAAAAACGCCGGACATGAGTAGCGACGATTCTGGACTGACAATCGTTAGCCCGAACTTTGCGGACAGCGGAAAACCGAAAGTGCGTGTGGGCGTTGGTAAAGCCGCCCCCCGATGTGAACTGGATGTTGAGGGCTTGATTGCATCTAAAGGCCGTGTTGGTGCCGAAAACCCGCAATTCGAAGTTCCTGCCGATGGCGAGTGGCATGATGTCACCGATGTCTTGACGGGCTGTCAGTGCTTTGAAATCGTAGCCGGTGTCGGTGGCAACGAAGGCGATGGCCGCTTTGCCCTGGCGCATGCGATTGCCGTGAACGTGTTCAATGAGCATCCGACCGTGAAAATCACGCAGTCGTATAGCGGTGGGCGAGGCTCTAAAATTGGTATCCGCTGGAGAAAATGCGAAAACAAGTACGAATATACGCTCCAAATGCGTGTTCGCCACAAGTTCGACAAAACGGGAAAAATTATGGTGCGCTATCACCTCACGAAGCTTTGGTATGATACGCAAATGATTGGATCTATTGTGAAATGAGTGATTTGAAATCCATAACGATATCTCGTCAAGAGGTAAGGCCGTTCGATTACGCCGCCATTCGCGAAGAAGCCATTGAGCTTGTTCAAAAGTTGAGCGGAAAAATTTGGACGGACTATAACGCCCACGATCCGGGCGTGACCATCTTGGAGCAGATAGTCTTTATGCTGACGGAACTCGGTTACAAGACGGGTTTCGATGTGGTGGACTACCTCGCGGATGCGAGCGGGTATATCGATTATGATTCGCAGGCGATGTACGCCCCTGCGTATGTGACGCTGTGTTTCCCGGTGACGCTAGAAGAATACTCTGCATTTTTCAAGAATCATCTTTATTGCGAAGACCCGAACACGCATTGGCGCTGCTACCCTGAAAAAGTAAACTTTGTAATTGAAGAAAATGGATTTTACAAAGTCGAAATTTTCATGTCGGGAACTGCAAACGATTGGATAAGCGGCTCGATTTTTACAATGTTCTGGCGGTTGTGGCGCCGGTGGCGCTGCATGGGGGACCACGTTTGTGATGCCCGCATCAAATGGCTTGGCGGGCGTGCAAAATTCGAGGAGTACATCGATAATCAAAATGATGTGGAAATGCCGCGCGGAACCCACCGCGATCTGACGGAATTTGTGCCTATCATCGAGCTTTTCCCGACGATTTATAGGGACGGGGAGAGTGTAGAACCGCTAAAGAAGTTCTTGGCGCCGATTGAATATGTCTTTAAAAAATTCTTGAGCCTGGTCGAAACATTTCCGCAGCTTTTTTCTGTGCGTAAAGTGGACCTCGATAAGATTTTGAAGAATCTGGAGCAGTACAACTGCGCACTAGACCAGATGCTTGCCATGTATGGTGTGCATTTTCCGCGATTTAACTTTGTGGATCTTACAAAACTGACCCGTTGCAAAGTCCAGTTCTTGCGTGAACTCCCGAAACTTTTGCAGCACCGTTCAGGGAAGGCTTGGCGCCGCCGTGTTGAATTGATGCTTGGAATTCTCCATGATTCACACGATAAACTCAAGATATTCGATGTTGACGGTGTCTTTGCAAGTGAAAGACCTGGCCGCATACACGTCATTATCTTTAGCGAAGATAAAATGGATGAAAGTGATGCCGATGCGGTTGAACGTTTTGTCTGTAATGAAATCCCGGCGCATTTGCTCCCCGTGATTTATTGGGCCCCAAAAAATGAATGTCATGCATTTGCAAAACTTTATGTGGAGTGGATTAACGATGTCCCGATGAAGATTATTACATCACCGCAAGTGATGGATTGGCTTTCGTCTCATAAACAATGTATTTCTAAGAAGATTTGGCTATGAGTGAATCACAGAACATTATTGAAAATATGAGCTTGAATATAAACATCGGAGACAGATATTCTTCGGTTGTATCTGAGCGCAACCTTTACAGCTTTGCTCAAGGGGCTTTGCTCAAAACGATCGATGAAGTTCTGAACGAAGTTGATATTGATGAAAATGTTGAAATTGATTTGCTTGCGTTAGATTTAAAGATCGATGGCGGAGCCAATCCCCTTGATGAAATTCTCAAATCTTTGCGCGAAGAGTTAAAATCAAAGTTGAAATCGTCGGCGCTCAAATCGCAAACGACGCCTGTGACGACTATGCTTGCGGATGTTTTCCGCCAGCATTTGCCGATGGAAAAGTCGAGTGGCCTTGAACATAGATTTGACGAACTTGCCGAACGCTGGAACGAAGAACACAAGGGCGAAAAGTTTAATCCGCTTAATTTCTCGGAATCGATTATCAAGATGATGCAGGCTGAAAATCCGAACATGGACATTCAGCAGATTGCCTGCGTGGTTTACCAGAGGATTGTGCAGGCGAGGAATGCGAAAAAGTCTAAGGATAATAAGTCTTCGCAAAATGAGCATGACATTGCAGATTCTTCTAAAATGTTGTATGAAACTGCGGATTCCGGCTTGGTATTGATTTCGGCTTATCTCCCGGTACTTTTCGATCGAATCGGTTGCGTTAAAAAAGGCGCGTTCGTCTCGGAAGATGCTAAAATGAAGGCTCTCTCGATTCTCAAGTTTGCCGCTTTTGGCCAGTATAAAGAGCCTCCGCGGAATGCCGCCGTGATGAACTTGCTTTGCGGATTGCCCGCAACCCCTGTGTTTGAGGTGGATGATCTTCCGAAAATTTCGGATGAAGAAAAAGCTACTGTCGATTCGCTCCTCACTGCGATTATTGCGAACTGGAAGGCCGTGGGGCACATGTCGCCGGATGGATTGCGCTCGACGTATTTGGTGCGACCGGGAACTATTGAAACAACGGGTGCTACGGACTTGCTTACCGTCGAAAACAAGACGTTTGACATCTTGCTCGATCGTTTGCCGTGGTCTTATTCTGTAATAAAATACCCTTGGATGGAAAAAGTCTTAAATGTTAAATGGAAATAAATGAACTTAGATTTGACAAAAGAAATCGAATGGTGCAAGGCGGTCGTTGACCTGCGTTTTTCGCAGTACTTTTCCGCCGACGACAGCGAAGAAAAAAAACTGCAAATCGAGATGGTGGAACCGCCCGAACTTAGTGACGATTCTCCCTACGGTCGCGTTGTTCAGGAATTTGATCTCGGCTTTTATGAGCGTCTCGTGATGGCGCTTGCCCTGATTCCGCACCTTTGCCCGCAGGCGCTCGATTCGTTCTTGTTGAACAACCGTACCCTTGGACGCCCCTACACGGAATTTGGCGGTTGGCACGGCAAGAGCCATTCCGGATTCTTGCCCACGTGCGAAACGGCCTTGTTCCTCCTCGCCGGGAACGATATTGCGAAACGCTTGCAAATGATGTCTCTGTTCGAGCATTCTTCGGTTCTTTTGGCACAGCGCATATTGGTGCTCGAATACGGCGAACCGGGAGAACCCGCAAATTCGGCGGCGCTCCGCGTTTCGTCGGAGTACCTGCAATACTTTACGACCGGCGTCCGCAACAAGCCGGACTTTAGCATGCATTTCCCGGCAAAACTCATCACGACCAACTTGCAATGGGAAGACCTCGTTTTGAGCGAAGAAACTCTTGACGACATCAACCAGCTTTTGGCATGGATTGAAAAAAGCGAAGTTGTGCTCGATGATTTTGGACTCCGCAAGAACCTCAAGCGCGGTTACAGGTCGCTCTTTTATGGCCCGCCTGGAACCGGCAAGACTCTCACCGCGACGCTCATTGGCGCAAAAGTCGGCATGGACGTGTATCGCGTGGACTTGTCGCAAGTCATCTCGAAATACATCGGCGAAACCGAGAAAAACCTCTCGAACATCTTTGACCAAGCGGAACACCGCAACTGGATTCTCTTTTTCGACGAAGCGGATTCGCTCTTTGGGGCGCGTACGCAAACGAGCAACTCCAATGACCGTGCCGCGAACCAAGAAATCTCGTACCTGTTGCAACGCGTCGAAGATTTCCCGGGCATCGTGATTCTGGCGAGCAATCTCAAGTCGAACATTGACGAAGCCTTTTCGCGCCGTTTCCAGAACGCCATCTATTTTCCGCTCCCGGAAGCCGAGGAACGCATGAAACTTTGGTCTAACATCTTCTCGAAAAAAACTATACTTGAAGATGAAGTCAATCTAGACAGGTTTGCCGAAAAATATGAACTCGCGGGGGGAGCGCTTACAAACGTGGCACGTTATGCGGCACTTTGCGCTGCTCAGGAAAATCGTAGAAAGATTTGTAACGATGATATTATTCGAGCCTTGGCTAAGGAATTACACAAAGAAGGAAAAATACTATGAAAATAAAATTGCCCCTTATTGGCATTATCGCTTGCCTTCTCGCCGTCTTTTCGTTTGCGGAAAAAGATGCCAACACGTCGATGTCTTATTATCAAATAGTTTTGGATTCGAATCGTGTTCTGGCTGACTCGACATTACGTTCGTTGTTCAGCGATACCTCTTCTAGTGAATATAAAGCTCTAAAAAGTTTGGAGGGAATCGTTTTTCGTGATTCGGAATCTCTTTTGAACTATGGTTTTAATTCGTATGTTTCTCTTTCGAATATTTGTGCTGATACAGGGAGTGTCTCGAAAAAGAAAGGCAAAAGATCCAGCCGTCGTTGCACAGATCGTTATTGGCAGAATACTCAGGATTCGCTCCGGGATACTTCGAAGTTCCCTAAATTAGTTGATGCTTTGATGGTTCGAGAAAATGACTTGGACACATCCGTTGCCGTTAAATGGGGCGGTAAAGATTGTGGCTGTAGCCATAAAGATGAACTTGACGGAGATGTGATTGGAATCTATCCGTTCTGGTATGCAAACGATTTGAAATGGGTTGATTTTGAAGGTATTACGCGGCTTGCCTATTATGGATTGAAAATCGATGACAAAGGAAAGCTTTTTATGCCTTTTGGAAATTTGGCTTTGCCGTATCTAGATAAAAATAAAAATTATGAATTTGTGAATAACGCTCATCGTCACTTTGTAAAGTTGGATTGGATTGTTTATAAGGACGATTGGAATGATTTGGATTCCTTGAATTCTTTTTTTGCAAGTCTTACCGAGGAAATAAATCAGTTATTAAATAAAAAGATTAACTCGCTTTGGCAGCGTGTTGTAAATGCTTTTACCTTTTATGCAGATGAATATGAAAATCGAGGTGATGGCGTAACGCTTTACTTTAAAAATTATCCAAAGACCGATGTGGCTACGGAGGCTTTCAGAGTATTTTTCGGTCAATTGAAAGATACTCTCTCTAGTGTAAATAAGGATGTGCTTGTAAATATCATGATGGATCGTGCCGATTTGGCCGATGAAATGAAACGTCATAAAAAGTCTCAAGAAAATAGAGGTATTTATAGCTACGAAAATATTGCTGAGTTTTTCGCTCTTTCGGAAAATGGTAAGAGGATGAGCAAAAGGCAAGTCAAAAATGAATTGAAAAATCGTTTGTTCGTTGTTGTTGATGAACCGGTTTCGCGAGGAAAGCGATTTATTATGGATGGCTTGAATCAGCATTTGGATGGCGTTGATCGCCGTAAACTTTTGCAAGCAATTGTGCCCGTTCTTTGGCTTGATCGAATGCAATGGAACCAACTTCCTAAAGATGCAATGTATTATGTTGATTCGTATTATGGCATGGGTATTGCACCCTATGTTACGGATGTTAATGCCGCCGATACGTGTGGCATTGATGGTAATCCGGGAGCCTGTATGATTCAGCATTTTGAAAATGACGAAGGAAAAAATGAACGACAGGGGAGTATTGCCATGTTTGTTTGTAAGCATCGCTGGCTGTTCCGCTTTATGAATGTTATTGCCTTTTTTGTGGCGGTTGCCGCTCTTGTCGGTTACTTTGTATCATACCGATTGGAAGATTATTTCAATAACCACTTGCTCTATTTATTGGGCATTGTCGTTGTTCCCTCGACAATCATGATGATTATCATTTCGAATTTCGATCCGGCTGTTTCTGCGATTAGCGGCATATTTGGAATGTTGCCCATCTTTATTTTGCTTTTGGTTATTGTTGCAATTCTTCTTTTGCAGGTCGAACGAAAAACGGACGTGCCCAAGAGATTTAAAAAATAAAATGTGGCTGTAAATGGAAAAATTTTAAAGAAGGAAACGTACTATGAAACTCAAATTTTCCCTTATAGGCATTATCATTTGCCTTCTCTCTGTCTTTTCGTTCGCTAAAAGCGAATCGATGAGTTACTACATGGTGTCGCCCGAAAAGGTAGCGGAGTACGTAAAGCTGGACTTGCTCAAGGATACCGTCAAGGCGTTTGAAATCCTGGACAGGTACAGGGCTTGGTTTTTCGAAAGCCGTATCCAGATGTCCGAAACAATCCAGCAGGAACTCAATGAATTTCCGCAATTCAAGAAAATTGTGAATAACTTTGTCCAGTCGACATGGATATTGCGCGAAGATGAATCTATCGACAAAACGGGAATGATGAATTACCGCATTTGGCTTGGAGACCGTGGGCTCGATTCGCTCAAAAGGTATATCCGTAATGACTTGAAAGATGTCAACTATTCAAAGTCGGCAAACAAGTTCCTTGAAGATTTGCAAGGAATCGTTTTTGCGGATACGTTGCTTGCGCATTATTACGCCATGAGCCTCTTTGCGGCATCGATGGGTGCCTGTAACGATTCCATAGTGAACCGTTATGTCAAAGATGGAAACCTTAAGTGGAGTGAAAATCAGATTAGGGAGCTGTTCGAACAGCGCAAAGTGAAACTTTCGGATCTTTCATTGAATACAATAAAAGAAAAAAAAGTAAAAAAAGGAAAAAAAGTTGGTTCTGATATTGAGAGTGTGTTAAAATTCCGTAAATTGTATGACGGGCGTATCTGTAGCGATGGACGTTGGAAATTCGTGTCCCAGCACCTCGAAACTCTTTATTCGCGCAGCCTTGCTGACCTCGTCGCATTGTCGATGGTCAAGCAGAACACCTTTGACGAAAAGGCTCCTGTAAACTGGAAAAGAAAAAAATGCGGATGCAGCCACAAAGATGAATTGAATGGGGAAGTATTCGGAATTTATCCGTACTGGTTTGCGAACGATACGACCAAATGGGTTGATTTTGAAGGAGTGACTCGCATGGCCTATTACGGGTTGCACGCGACAGACGAGGGCGCACTTGAAATGCCTTCTGGCATGCTCGCCAAGGATTACCTGAACGATGAAAAAAATTATGAGTTCGTCAATGAAGCGCACCGCCACTTTGTAAAAATGGACTGGATTGTTGAAAAGAATGACTGGAATGAATTGACAACGCCCGAAGCTTTAAAAAGTTTCTTTGAAAACCTGATAAATGAAATCGATGAAATCCTGAACAAGAAAATCAGTTCGTCGTTTGAACGCTTTATGAACATGTTTTCGATATACGTTGACGAATCTGATTTCCGCGGTGACGGTGTGACGCTGTTCTTCAAGAACTATCCGAAAACGAAGGAAGCAACGCTTTTGTTCAATACGTTCTACAAGCAGCTGCAAACCAAACTCTCCGAAAAGAACCCGAACGTAATCGTGAACCTCATGATGCACCGTCTGGATTTGACGGAAAAAGATCACCATTATGAAGACCTTTCGCATGAAAATGATAATGGCATTTATAGCTTTGCGAACTTTGCAAAAATCGCGATAAACTCCGAAAACAAACGCTTCGCGAAATACTCCGACCGCGGCAAGGACCTTAAAAACTACTTGCTCGTAGTGGTGGAGGAACCCGTCTCGCGAAGCAAGCGCCTCGTGGTGAGCCAATTGAACCAACAGCTGAACGGCGTTGACAGACGCAACGTGCTCCATTCCGTCGTACCCATACTCTGGTTCGACAATAAGCAATGGAGCCAGTTGCGCGAAGACGCCATGTATTACAACGATACCTATTACGCCTTGGGCATTGCACCCTACGCGACCGATTTGCATGCGAGCGACTCGTGCCGCGTTTCGGGAAATCTCGGGATGTGCTTTATGCAGTACTTTGAAGTCGAAAACGGCAGCAGCGAACGCCAAAGCGCATTCTCGGCATTTGTCTGTACGCACCGTTGGCTGTTCCGCCTGCTGAACTTTATCGCGCTTGCCATCGCGGTAGGCTTGATCGTGGGCTACTTTGTCTCATGCCGAGTGTCGGACTTTTTCAACCGCCATTTGGCATTATTGCTCTGTATAGTCGTGTTGCCGTTTGGCTTCACGATGGCGCTCCTTTTGAGCCTGGACCCCTCCGTATCGGGATTCGGATTCCTTGGCATGTCACCCGTTCTCGTTTTACTTGTAATAACCATCGTCATCATCCTGCACCAAGTCTACATCCAAAACGATCTACCCAAACGCCGCAACCGCTAACCCATGAGGTTTGATCTGAAATCATTCGCATCACCGTCACCCAGACACCAGACATCGTCATCCTGAGCAACGCGAAGGAAGCGGGAACATCCCTGTGTCATCCTGAACCCCGTAGGGGTGAAGGATCCAGTGAAGTCTCGTAAATCCAGCAACATTTAACAAAACATAAGGAAACATCTCATGACCTCAACATACACTCAAAAATCCGATGCCCTCCAGCGTATGGCCTCCCACAACGCCGCAAGCATCATGGACTCCTCCGCGCAAGGCGCAAGCCTCCAGCGCAAAGCCGACATGATGGGCGGCACCGTCCAATGCGAATCCCTCGAAGACGAAGAATTGCCCGCCCAAGGCAAGTTCATCCAGCGCGAAGCCATCCCCGAAGAGGAAGAACTCGCGTAAGGAGATCGTCATCCTGGAGCGCAGCGATAGGATCCATAAAAATATGGCCCCACCCACCCGCCCACCCCCGAACCGCCTCCTCAAACGTCATCCTGAGCAACGCGAAGGATCCAGTTAAATCTTGGTTATACGTAAAAAAAGGAATCCCCATGTCCACCACATACGCACAACGTCAAACCACAGCGCAAAAGAAGGATGCCTCCTCAGCATCCTCCGTCCTTGACAATTCTTCTCAAAGCGAATCTCTCCAGCGCAAAGCCGACATGGCGAATGGCGTTGTCCAAAGATTGTTTGAAAATACTATGCCGGGTTCATTTGACAATGAGAATCAGGCGGCAATCCATGCCGCCACATCAAGAAATTTTACAAGTCCTGAAGACATTCAAATAGGAGCTGACAAAGATACCATAGGTCCAGGACCATTTGCTACGTTCGACCCTCGTTTCAAACCATTCATAGCTAGCAGATCTGAAAAACAATTTAAATGGATCCTTAGCCCCAAAATAGGACTTGTAGTAATAGACGATGACTTAAAGCATTCTATTGCCGCCGGCGGTGCTCCCGTAATTACCGCAGGCCACGGAAGATGCACCAACACCGATCCATTATCAGTTAATATAAATAACGATACCGGTCATTACCTGACGGATTTTAATAGTTTACAAGAGTCGAAGCGCGCTTGGGAAGATGTAGGCATTGATGTTTCTTTTACTGAATTTAAGCATCAAGACTTTAAGGCTTTATTTGATAAATTTGGGAAAAAATAACTAATCGCAACTAAAAACATCAAAATTATTTGCCGTTTTTCTAAAATCTAACCAAAACCCAAATAAGAGAAATTCGCATGTCCGCCACCTACATTTCCAAACAATCTCCCGCACAAAAGAAGGATGCCCCCTCCGCATCCTCAATCCTTGACAATTCTTCTCAAAGCGAATTCCTCCAACGCCACGCAGATTTGGCGAATAGCGCGACCCAGCGTGCGGAGGCTCCGCGACCGAACAATACGGGAATGCCGGACAATTTAAAGGCGGGAATCGAGAGCCTTTCGGGTTTCTCGATGGACGATGTGCGTGTGCATTACAACAGTTCTAAACCTGCGACTGTACAGGCTCTTGCCTACACGCAAGGGACCGATATTCATGTTGCCCCCGGTCAAGAAAAATACCTCCCGCACGAAGCGTGGCATGTAGCTCAGCAAATGGCCGGCCGTGTTTCCCCAACCACGAATATCAATGGCATGCCCGTCAATGATAATGCTGCTTTAGAGCACGAAGCCGATGTAATGGGCGAGAAGGCGGTGCAATGCAAAAGCTCTTTTAACAAAAAAAATAATTCTTTCTTTTTGTCTAGCTCTATAATACAGAGACAGATTGTTTTAAGTAAGTCTGGCTCAAAGGGTAATAATTATCATCTTACTCTTCCTCAAATTATAGGTGATGTCGATTTGAGTGATCCTGAAAATGAGCGTACCTTGACTACGTGCAGGTCGATAATTGAGAATATGGCAACGATTTTATTGAAACATGAGGTTAATATTACAGATTATTGTTTCAATATCTCAGATAATTGGGATAAAATAACGGTAAAAGAACCGAAAAAAGATGATAGGGAACTTACAATGCCTATAAACGTTAATGATTTTGTTGAAGATTGTAAGGATGAAGATGGTGTGATACCCCAAAAGTTTATTCCGTCAGGGGTTGGTGCTAATGCTTGTGCTGCTCAGGCACTTGGATCTTTGGGTATTTGTCCTATCGCTGCTGAAGTGAAAGAAGATGATGTCAACAACATTGCTTTTGCTTGGGATTTATTTTGTAGGACTAATGGTATAAATTATCAAAATGATGCTGGTTCTTATATCTTGTTTTCAAAAATAGGTCTTCGTTTGGATGCGCATTTTGGTGATGATGGCAATAGAATGCCGTTCACAGAATTTGATGCATCAAAATATCCTCCAAAAATTTTGGTTAGCCTTTGGAACGAAAACGATAATATGGGACATGCAATTGCGATGATAAATGGAAAAATTAAGGATGAGCAAGGTTTAGTTTTGGGACGTATGAATGAATTTATAGTAAAATATGTTTATAGTGCTTCCGAAGCCTTAAATACTGAAATTGCAAAAGATTTATCACAGGGGAGTGTGCAATCAAAAGGAGGGAAGCCACCAAAAGGATGGAGGCCACCAAAAGGATAGTAATATATTTTGTTGTTTTTAATATAAGGTTGTTCAAAACCTGATTCATCTTCTCTGATGAGAGTTGTTTCGGCATAACGTGAATATGGTGAATGTTTTATTCAGTGTGTTTAAATTTTACGGTCGGACGATACTAGAATGCTGAATTTGATGGATTTAAACAATTTTATCAAAGTTACTTTGATAATAAATCTGTTTGTGGTGTAGCTTATAGAATTTAAGAGGATTGTGTGCCGAAGAAAATAGATGACTCTTCTGCGAGGTGAAAAAAATTATTGAGTTTAAATAAAAACGAAAAGAAGTTTCTTTTATAGTATATGTACAATCTTTGAGTTTGTGTGGAAATGAAATTGTTGTAAAAAAACTTTATATTAAAATAATGATGAATTAAAAAGGATACATATATGAATTCTACATACGTACGAAGAATTTCTGCTATTCAAAAGACGAATGATTTTAATGCTGCTTCAGTCCTTGATTCGTCCGCACAAAACGAATCTCTCCAGCGTAAGGCTGATATGGCGAAAGATGCAGCTCAGCGAGAGAAAACTCCGCGATCGAATAATACGGGAATGTCGGATAATTTAAAATCTGGTATCGAGAGCCTTTCAGGTTTTTCGATGGACAATGTACGTGTACATTATAATAGCCCTAAACCAGCTACAGTACAGGCGCTTGCATACACGCAGGGAACAGACATCCATGTTGCTCCTGGTCAGGAAAAATGCCTCCCGCACGAAGCTTGGCATGTTGCCCAGCAAATGGCCGGCCGCGTTTCACCCACCACAAACATCAACGGCATGTCCGTTAATGATAATGCCGCGTTAGAGCATGAAGCCGATGTGATGGGGAAAAAGGCTATTGGACTGAGTGTAAATCGAACATTGCAGAAAAAAAATTGAAGACTTCTTTTAAACAATGTAAATTTTCTGAAAAATTTACGGGGGCTGATGATTTTATTAGACGCTTAATCTGTAATCGCTTTAGTGTGGATAATGAGCAAATCGAAAGTGTAATCAACGCGTTTCGTCAATCAAAAGTGATTTTTGATAAAGGTAAGTGTTGGGAATTAATTAATTCTTCAGCGCTCGTATCAGTATCTGATTTGATAAAGCGAATTAATGATTATTCAGAAGATGCAAAAGGGACTGAGACTGTTGCTAAGGAAACTTCTGTAGTTGCAAAAGAACCGAAGACTGTCACTAAGGGCGCTTCTGTAGTTGCAAAAGAACCGAAGACTGTCACTAAGGGCGCTTCTGTAGTTGCAAAAGAACCGAAGACTGTCACTAAGGGCGCTTCTGTAGTTGCAAAAGAACCGAAGACTGTTACTAAGGGAACTTCTGTAGTTGCAAAAGAACCGAAGGCAGTTTCTAAAGAATCTTCTATTGATGCGAAAGCAACAGAACCAGGTTCATTGGATCATGAAGAAAGAGATATTGTTTGCACCGAGTCAAGTGATATCTGGTACAATGTTGGTATAACAAAAAGACCTAAGGATGAAATTATTCTAAATGGATTTCTAGTTCATTCTGATGATGGACCTTCTTTTGTTGGTAAAAAAAAGGGAAGATCGACCTATTTTGGGGTTCGCTCCGTCTAAAGATAGTCAAGTAACTACCAAATTGAGTAATTTAGGTAAAAATAGCAAAATTCGAATGCACGATTATGCTTGGGGATGGATTAATCCTACTAGTGATGCAAGGGCAAATTTAAAATCTTTAATAGAAGATGGTTTTGGACATCTGAACGGAGTTTGTTTTGATTTTAAGAGCAGCCCAGATTCGAATATGCATAGACCTTGGTTTTTTTATATTCCGATGAGAAATAAAAGATTTAAACGGTTTGTTTCAACCTTATCAGAGTTGGGTTCTCCAACTAAAGTTGCTTTTTATAAATCGGTCGATGATCCTGAAATAATAATACAATGTTTTTCAACGACTTCGGAAGTAGATATTTTGTCTCCTTTATCGGGATTGGAAATACATGTTTTTGATAAAGTAGATGGAAAATATGTTGAGATTCAATAAAAATTTTAATTTAGTGAAGATTTTTTTTGTTTAGGCTCATTTCAAAAGGTCTACTTTAAGTCCTAGAATTGGTAAAAACGGCTGTTTATGAATACTTTAGATCATTTGCTGATAAGAATGTTTCATCTGATGTTTTGAAATCAAAAATGAGATATAATTCCTTTGGGCGGTTTCCCTCCCTCCCCATTTTTCTACATTGCACATGGTACTGTTGAACTTTAGGACCCCGACATGATTACTGGCGAAATCAAGAACCGCATCGACTCTATTTGGGATAGCTTTTGGACGGGTGGCATCACCAATTCCATCACGATTCTGGAACAGATGACCTACCTGTTCTTCATGAAGATGTTGGACGATAGCCAGAGCGCGAAAGAGGCGAATGCGAACATCATGGGGGTTCCGCTCAAGGACCCGGTTTTCAAGGCGGGCAAGTGGAAGAATCCCGATACCGAAAGGGATGTTTCGTACGAAAGTCTGCGTTGGCATGTGTTCAAGAACAAGGATGCCGAGACGATGTTCATCACGGTTTCGCGCGACGTGTTCACGTTCATCAAGACGCTGGGCGAGGGCAAGGAATCGGCGTACAGCCGTTTTATGGAAAGTTCCACGTTCCTGATTCCGAACGCTCGAACGCTTTCGAAGATTGTGGATGGTATCGACGGGCTCGACATGAACAATCGCGATACGATGGGCGATGTTTACGAATACATCCTGGGCAAGATGGCGGCGAGCGGCACCAACGGGCAGTTCCGTACGCCGCGCCACATCATCCGCATGATGGTCGAGATGATGGAGCCGAAGTTGGACGATACGGTTTGCG
>JAEEGK010007616.1_pt1 | contig 25782 bp, 22 predicted proteins | sample 8958771 | NCBI WGS metagenome assembly JAEEGK01 (sample SAMN16246547, study PRJNA631951) | gut metagenome | biome: gut microbiome; feature: rumen; material: SC-attached | host: Bos | place: Iran: Karaj | collected 2018-10
CCCGGCGGCGACAAGAAAGCCACGGGAAAGCTGTTGCTGCATTCGGGTACTCCGAAGCCCCTGACCCTGGAAATGGACATCTATACGCCGGAAGGAGACGGTACCGGAAAACGGCCGCTGCTCCTGATGATGCACGGCGGTTCTTTCTTCGTCGGCCATAAAGACGAACCGGGGCAGGCCGGCTGGTGCCGATACTTCGCTTCGCTGGGGTATGTGGCCGTTTCCATCGACTATCGGTTGGGATACCACGCGTCCAAGTCCGAATTCCGCGAGGCCGAATACCGCGCGCTGGAGGATGCCGATGCCGCCCTGGACTATCTACTTCGGCGGGAGGACCTCCGCATCGACAAGGACCGCATTTTCGTCGCAGGGACGAGCGCCGGGGCCATCACCGCGCTGAACCTGGCCTTCGGGCTCTATGGGGATAAACCGATGGAGCGGGTGAAGCCCCTGCGGGACAAAGACTTCCGCATCCGGGCCGTCGCAAACCTGTGGGGGGCCGTCCATGACCTTTCCGTCCTGGAGAACGCCTCCGTCGCCATTCTTTCCTTCCAGTCAGAGAAGGATCCGATGGTGCCCTATGACTACGGATACCCGATGGGAAAGACCGGCCGGCTGATTTCGGATCCGATGTTCGGCACGCACGCCATCTACGAAAAGGCGCTGGAAATCGGCCTTCGGGCGGAGCATCACGCCTGCCCTGAAGCCCGGCATCGGCTTCATCTCGACGACGCCATGGAATTTACGCCCCGCTTTTACGAAATCCGTGACGCGATGGCCGTTTTTTTCGCGGAACAAATGGAATAAATTACTATATTTGTCGAATTGAAAATTACTTAAATCAATATGGCAAAGCGTGAAATCAAATTCTCCCTGGTGTATAGGGATATGTGGCAGAGTTCCGGCAGGTATCAACCGCGTGTGGACCAGTTGGTACGGGTGGCCCCGGCCATCGTGGACATGGGTTGCTTCGACCGCGTGGAGACCAACGGCGGCGCCTTCGAGCAGGTGAATCTGCTCTACGGCGAGAACCCGAACGTCTCCGTGCGCAAATGGACGGCCCCCTTCCACAAGGCGGGCATCCAGACCCACATGCTGGAGCGCGGCCTCAACGCCATCCGCATGTATCCCGTCCCCGCGGACGTCCGTGAACTGATGTTCAAGGTCAAGAAGAAGCAGGGCACCGACATCGCCCGTTCCTTCTGCGGCCTCAACGACCACCGCAACCTCAAGGGCTCCGTCATCGGCGCCAAGAAGGGCGGCATGATTTCGCAGGTTGCCCTCTCCATCACGCACTCCCCCGTGCACACGGTGGCCTACTACATGGACATCGTGGACAAGGTGGTGGAATACGGGGCCGATGAGATCTGCCTCAAGGACATGGCCGGCATCGGCCGTCCCAACGTCCTGGCCGAGCTCGTCGCCGACATCAAGAAGAAATATCCGCACATCAAGGTGCAGTACCACGGCCACACCGGCCCCGGTTTCTCCCCGGCATCCATGCTGGAGGTAGCCCGTGCCGGCGCCGACTACCTGGACGTCGCCGTCGAACCCCTCTCCTGGGGCAAGGTGCACCCGGATGTGATCACCATCCGTGAGATGCTCCGCTGCGACGGTTTCCTGGTCAAGGACCTGAACATGGACGCCTACATGGAAGTACGCCGCCTCACCCAGAAGTTCATCGACGACTTCCTGGGCTACTGGATCAACCCGTCCAACGCCAAGATGACTTCCCTGCTGGTGGGCTGCGGCCTGCCCGGCGGCATGATGGGTTCCATGATGGCAGACCTTAAAGGCTTCCAGGGCGCCATCAACGCCGCCCAGCGTGCCCACGGCCGTCCCGAGATGTCCCTGGACACCCTCATGGTGAAACTCTTCGAGGAAGTGGAATACGTATGGCCCCGCCTGGGTTACCCGCCGCTGGTGACTCCGTTCAGCCAGTACGTGAAGAACACGGCCCTGATGAACCTGTTCAACATGCTCAACGACAAACCCCGCTGGACCACCATCGACAAGGACACCTGGGGCATGATCCTGGGCAACATGGGTCAGCTGCCCGGCCAGCTCGCTCCCGAGATCGTGGCCCTGGCCAAGGAGAAGGGCCTGGAGTTCAGCACCGGCAACCCGCAGGACAACTATCCCGACGAACTGCCCAAGTTCCGCAAGATGATGGACGAGGAAGGCTGGGATTACGGCGAGGACGACGAAGAACTCTTCGAACTGGCCATGCATGAGCGCCAGTACCGCGACTACCGCAGCGGTATCGCCAAGGAGCGTTTCAACACCGAACTGGCCGAACTCAAGGCCAAGGCCGGCGCCCCCATCGTGGTGGAACGCCCGGTGGTGGAAATGCCCAAGTTCTCCATCGAGGAATACGTAGCCAAGTATCCCAAGGCCACGCCCGTGCAGTGCCCCGTCAAGGGCCAGCTGCTGTGGGAGATCGACGTGGACGACGCCTCCAAGGCTCCCATCGTCGGCCGCAAGGTCAAGGCCGGAGAGGTCATCGGCCATGTCCAGACCTTCTACGGCATGGAAGACGTCGTCGCCGCCGTGGACGGCCTCTTCGTCGCCGTCCTTGCCAAGCAGGGCGACAAAGTGGACAAGGCCGAAATTATTGCTTTCATTCAGTAAACCGATATCCCCACAAAAAAAGAGACCGAATTTTCATCCGGTCTCTTTTTTTTTTATTGCTTCGACTCAAATTCTTTGTCGGTCTTTTTCAAGATAAGAATCTCGAGAATGGTTGCCACCAATGCGATGAGGGCAATGATTGAAAGCCCAACAATTCCCCAAACGAAAGGGTCTTCTTTAAAACAGAAATCGACCAGGAGCAATGTCAACACCATAAGGGTACCGCATGCGTAGGAGACGATAGTAATCAGGTGCCCCTGCCGCTGCCCACCGGGACGGGGATGGAGAATCCGAGACAAAATGCAGCGGGAGGCACATATGCAGAGAGCGTTTGGTTAAAGCACGAAATGTGGATTCCGGGGCCAAAAGTGTACTTTAGTGGGTGAAATTTGTGGCGCTAAAGAACGAAATCGCTGTTTAAAGGCCAAAAGTGTGCTTTAGGCCGGGGACGGGAGTGGGGTTGGCTGGACGTAGAAGACGCAGGATTGAGCGAGTAGCCGGGACGACCGGTTCGCGCGCCAGCGCGAATGGCGACAACTGGGGTGAGTTGCCACCGGAGGGGTGAGCGTCTAGCTGCGGAGTGCCACGGCGTCCTCGCGTGGTGAGGGACATTGTTGGCGCCAAGGGCGGCACGGCGTCAGGAGCGCCTGCGGCTTCGTGTCCAGACGGCCCCAGCTCCCGGCCCCGGCAAAGGGCGGGATTAGAGCTCGCGGCGGAGGCGGGCTTTGGGGATGTCGAGCTGGGCGCGGTATTTGGCGATGGTACGGCGGGCGACTTTGTAGCCGCGGGCGGAGAGGCCGTCCACGAGTTCGTCGTCTGTGAGGGGATTGTGCTTGTCCTCGCCGTCCACCATTTCGCGGAGGGCTTTCTTGATTTCGCGTGTGGAGACTTCCTCGCCGTCGGAGTTTTCCAGACCTTCGGAGAAGAAATACTTCAGGGGGAAGATACCGAAGTGGGTTTCGATCCACTTGCTGTTTACCACGCGGGAGATGGTGGAGATATCGAAACCGGTCATCTCGGCGATGTCCTTGAGGACCATCGGCCTCAGGTTGCTTTCGTCGCCGTCGATGAAATAGTCGTGCTGGTAGTCGATGATGGCCTGCATGGTGCTCTGGAGCGTGTTCTGACGCTGGCGCAGGGCTTCGATGAACCACTTGGCCGAGTCGATCTTCTGCTTTACGAAGGAGGCGGCTTCCTTATCGGCCCTGGAGGAGGACAGACGGCCGGCTTCCATGATCTCGGAGTATTTGCGGTTGATGCGGAGTTCCGGGATGCTGAAGCGGGGCATGCTCAGGATCAGCTGGCCGTTCTCGTATTCCAGGCGGAAGTCCGGAACCACCTGCTGGGCCTGGTCGTTATAGGAGTCGTCAATCTGGCCGCCGGGAGAGGGATTCAGGCGGCGGATCTCGTCCATGACGCCCTTCATTTCGTCTTCCGACAGACGGAGACGGGTCATGATCTTCTGGAAATGACGGTTCTTGAAGGCTTCAAACTGGTCTGAAAGCACACGGATGGCGTTGGCCACGGAAGGCGTGCGTTTCTTGTCCTCCAGCTGGATGATCAGGCATTCCCTCAGGTCACGGGCGCCAACGCCGGAAGGCTCGAATTCCTGGATGATGTGGAGGAGTCTTTCCACCTCTTCGGCATTCGATTCCACACCGGCGCGGAAGGCGAGGTCGTCCACGAGGGACTCGATGTCACGGCGAAGGTAGCCGTCCTCGTCCAGGGAGCCGATGATAAAACTGGCCACGGTGCGTTCGTGCTCCGTCAGGTTCCGGTATCCCAACTGCTCCTGGAGGCTCTGGGTAAAGCTCTGCTTGACGGAGAAAGTATTGTACTCCGGGCGCTCGTCCTTGCCCCAGTTGTTTACATGAAGGTTGTAGGAAGGGATATCGTCGTCCTGGGGGCCGTAATTCTCTTCGAGGGAACCGCCGCTCTGCTCTTTTTCCTCCACCTCGGAGATGGAGACGTCACGGGGTTCGTCATCCCGCTTGGAAGGCTGTTCGTCGTCCACGACGGGATTGTCGTTGAGCACCTCACGGACATGCTGCTCCAGCGCCTGCACCGGCATTTCGATCAGCTTGATGGTCTGGATCTGGAGCGGTGAAAGCTTCTGCTGAAGTTTCTGTTCGAGTCCCTGTTTGATGGCTGCCATTACCTGGGATAGTTAATGGTCTCCTTGATGATGTAGGCGGTGGGATAAGTACCTTTGAGCGCGTTGTAGATGCGCAGTGCCTCGTCCTTGGAACGGAAGTCCCCTACGGTAACCTTGTAGTTGGGGCTTTCGAAGGAACGGTACACCGCAACGTCCAACTGGCTGCGCAGCGTGTTCTCGATACTCTCCGATTTGGCGCGGGCCTGGGGTCCGTTGTCATAGAAAACCCGGATCCGGAAGCCGGTGATGGGCTTGCGGGCATTGGATTTCACATATTCCGAAAGGGCCAGTCTGACCGTGGCGCTCTGCTCGATGACGGCGCCGGGACCCATGACGGAAAGGATGTCACGGCCGAGAAGGGTGGAATCCACGGGAGCGGGGACAACCTGCTCCGGTTCCTGTTCCTGGGCGTGGAGCGCGGCGGTGCTCAGGGCCAGCAGGGAAAATATGAGAATCAAACGTTTTTTCATCATCTGGAAAAATTGGAAATGTCCAGGTCCCGGAACTTGACCGGGGCTCTCAAAACACCGTTCTTCCTAAGGGCGCCCTGGATATCGACGTCTGCCTTGAGACCGTCCAGGGAACGCTTGGAGGCGATGATCAGCAGGTCCAGCAGCGAGGCACCTTCTGCCAGGGTAACCGTACAGGGAAGCTCGTACACCTGATCGCTCTTTCCCTGCAGTTCGATACTGCCCGTAGAGAAATGCGCAAGGGGTTTTTCCTGGTAGCGGATGGTGCCCGTCACCTCCTGTACGGCGAAGCTCATGGCGGGGTTGTTGATCCCCAGCAGCAGCTTCGCGTCCATGGAGCGCAGCGAGGTGGGAACAATGTACGCTATACCTACGGAGGACAGCGAAATCTGCTTCACCTTGGAGACGCCGCAGGAGCCGGCGAGGAGGGCCACTACAAGAACAATGCCGATATGCTTAAAAGCTTTCATCAGCGCAAAGATAACGATTTTTTTGATAAAAGAAATGCCCGGCTCAACATCCCCCAAGCTAGCCTCCGCCGCGAACGCTGGAAACATGAAGTCACAATTTGTGACATCATGTTGGGTACGTTACAAGTTTCGGGGGTGGAAACACGTCGCAGGTCAGGCAGTTTTACGTCTCAGGTCAGGTGGTTTTGCGTTGCAGGTGGCGGGGATTTCCGTTGCAGGTCTGCGTTTTTGGGCTGAACGGGGACGCAAATCGGCCACTGGTGCATTCTAGCGTCGCAGTTCAGGCGATTTTTGCGGACCGGGGACGCTACTCGCCCTGACCTGCGACGCAAAACCACCTGACCTGCGACGGGGAAACGTCAAGAGATGTCCGGTCGGGGCCGGGCATGATGATAGGGATTTTTTTCGTAACTTTGCAGCCCATGAAAAAAAAAGCATATATCGAGACATACGGGTGTCAGATGAACGTGAATGACACCGAAGTGATTTTCTCCATCCTGGCCGATGCAGGCTACGAGAGGACCGAAGTGATGGAAGAGGCAGACCTGGTGATGGCCAACACCTGCAGCATCCGCGACAACGCCGAGCAGCGCATCTGGGGACGCATCGAAGTGTTCAACCAGCTGCGCAAAGGCAAGCCCGGCCTCATCGTCGGCATCGTCGGCTGCATGGCCGAACGGCTCAAGGACAAACTGCTGGACACCCGCAAGGTGGACCTCGTCGTCGGCCCGGACGCTTACCGTTCCCTGCCCCGACTGCTGGAAGCCATCGGCCCGGACAGTCCGCAGATCGACGTCCTCCTCTCCCGCGAAGAGACATATGCCGATATCACCCCCGTCCGCACGGACCGCAACGGCATATCGGCCTTCATCTCCATCATGCGCGGCTGCAACAACGTATGCTCTTACTGCGTGGTGCCCTACACCCGCGGGGCCGAGCGTTCCCGCGACGCCAACTCCATCGTCCGCGAGGCCTGCGACGTCTATCAGAAAGGCTACAAGGAAGTGACCCTGCTGGGCCAGAACGTGGACAGCTACCTGTGGAAGAGCGAGACGGAGACCGTCACCTTCGCCCAGCTGCTGGAGCGCGTGGCGGCCATCGCACCGGACCTGCGCGTGCGCTTCGCCACCTCCCACCCCAAGGACATCTCCGACGAGGTCATCTACACCATGGCCGCGCACGACAATATCTGCAAGCACATCCACCTTCCCGTGCAGAGCGGCAGCTCCCGCATGCTGGACATCATGCGCCGCAAGTACGACCGCGAGTGGTACCTGGAGCGCGTGGCCAAGATCCGCGAAGTGATGCCCGACTGCGGCCTCACCACCGACGTCATCGCCGGCTTCTGCTCCGAGACGGAGGAAGACCACAAGGACACCCTCACCCTCATGGAGCAGGTGGGCTTCGACTGGGCCTTCATGTTCGCCTACTCGGACCGCCCCGGCACCCTGGCCAACCGCACCATGAAGGACGACGTTCCGGCCGATGTCAAGAACCGCCGCCTGAACGAGATCATCGAACTGCAGAACCGCAAGTCCCTGGAGCGCTACCGCAGCCAGATCGGCAAAAAGCTGGAAGTGCTGGTGGAAGGCCCCTCCAAGCGCGACGCCTCCATGCTCTGCGGACGCGCCTCCAACAACATGATGTGCGTGTTCCCCGCCGAAGGCCGCAAAGCCGGCAGCTACACCGAAGTGGAAGTAACCGACTGCACTTCGGCCACTCTGATTTGCAAATAGCCTGACATTTTTCTATCTTTGCTTTCGTTGGCGCGAGAGGATGAGAGCTCAATGAACGCCATGCGAATCAAAGATTTGTGCCCGGAAGAAAGGCCCCGGGAGAAAATGCGCCTCAGAGGCGCGAAGGCCCTTTCGAACGCCGAGCTGCTCGCCATCCTTCTAGGCAGCGGCATGGGCGGAAAAAGTGTCATGGACATAGCCCAGGAACTGATGGTCACGGCCGACGGCAAGCTGACGCTGCTGCAGGCCATGCCCCTGGAGCGCATCATCACGCAGAAAGGCGTGGGAGAAGTGCGCGCGCTGAACATCGCCGCCGCCATGGAACTGGGCCGACGGACCATGGAAGAATGTGCCATCCTCGACAAACGGCCCGTCACCACGCCGGAAACGGTTTACCAGTTGATGCTTCCCACCCTCAAGAACCTGGACCACGAGGAATGCTGGGCCCTGTTCCTGAACCGGGCCAACTTCGTCCTGGGAAGGGAGATGATCAGCTCCGGCAGCCTGGAAAGCACCCTGGTGGACACCAACCGCATCCTCCGGCGCGCCATCGAGAAACAGAGCAGCTACGTCATCCTGGTCCACAACCACCCTTCCGGTTCTCCCCTCCCCGGAGCGGCCGACGTACACCAGACCGACCGCGTACGCAACGCCCTGACCTCCATCGGCGTCGCCCTGGTGGACCACGTCATCGTAGCCGAGGACTCCTTCTTCTCCTTCTCCGAAGAGCGCGTAGGGCGGATGTAGGATTTTGTCTTTACACGGAAAATCGTATATTTGTAACCGTGTAAGTAATAATCCTGGCCATGAAACTCGTCAACATCGGGGACAAAAACTCTGTCCTCAACAGTTACATCGCCGAAATCCGCGATGTCCGCATCCAGAAGGACAGCATGCGCTTCCGCACCAACCTGGAGCGTGTCGGCGCTATTTTCGCCTACGAAATCTCCCAGACGCTGGAGTACTCCGGAAAGGACGTGACCACACCCCTGGGCGTCGCCCGGGTGAACACCTTCGACACGCCCCTGGCGATCGTCGCCATCCTGCGGGCGGGCCTGCCCATGCAGAACGGCCTGCTGGGCTTCTTCGACCACGCCGAGAGCGGCTTCCTCTCCACCTTCCGCAAATGCGGCAAGGGAGATTACTTCAAAGTGCACGCGGACTACTGCACCTGTCCCCCGCTCGAAGGGAAGACCCTCATCGTCGCCGACCCCATGCTGGCGACGGGATCCTCCATGGAATCGGCCCTGCAGAAACTGGAGGAGGAAGGCGGCCGGGCCAGGCACGTCCACATGGTCTGTCCGGTGGCCAGCCGCTACGCCGTGGACCAGCTGAGCCAGAAACTGGACAACAGCTATACGCTCTGGGTGGCGGCCATCGACGAGGAACTCACCAGCCACAATTACATCATCCCCGGCCTCGGTGACGCCGGAGACCTCGCCTTCGGAGAGAAAGTATAAGATAATCAACACATTAAGACACAGCCCGACATCGAGAGATGCCGGGCTTTCTTATTGCCTGTGGAAAACTTTGTGGAAAAATTTGGAAGGAAATGTAACAAAATGGAAAAGATTTGCTACCTTTGTACCCAAGCGTGAAAGTATTTAGTTGAACTTGAAAATGGTCAGATTTTACGGTACCGCAAACGGAAAAGTGGACGACAAGGGGCGCATCGTGCTCCCTGCCGCTTTCCGTGACGCCATGGTGCGCGGCGGCTCCGAGAATATGACCCTGATTGTCAAGATGAATGTCCAGCAGTGCTGCATCGACCTGTTCCCCGCAGAGGAATGGGAGCGCCGCAGCGAAAAGGTACTGGACAGCATTGATCCCGAACTGAATGCCGGAGACGCTATGTTTTGGACCAAGTACAATGACGGCGTCTCCACCCTGGTTCCGGACGGAAAGCTGGGTCGTCTGAACATCCCGTCAGAGTTACTTGCGAGTGCAGGTATAACCAAAGAGGTAGTGTTCGGCGGTGTTGGCTACAAGCTCCAGATCTGGAATCCGGAAACCCGTAAGGCCAGCCTCCTCTCCGAAGAGGAGTTCAAACAAACCGCTCTGAGACTATCCGAAAGAAGATAGGAGGTCTTAGAATGTCTGAGTATCATATCCCTGTGCTGCTGACGGAAAGCATTTCCGCGCTGGTCACAAATCCCGACGGTACATATGCCGATGCCACTTTCGGAGGCGGTGGACACACCGCTCTCCTACTTTCACGCTTAAACGATGGCGGCCACGTCATCGCCTTCGATCGTGACATCGATGCCATAGCCAGGGCTCCCAAGGATCCCCGGCTCACCCTTATTCACAACAACTTCCGCTTCATCGAGAACTATGCCCGCCACGAGGGCGTCGCGTTCGACGGCATTTTGGCCGATTTAGGCGTATCGAGCCATCAGTTCGACACGGCCGAGCGCGGATTCAGCTTCCGCTTCGAGGAAGCCCCGCTGGACATGCGCATGAACCAGGAGGCCAAGCTCACCGCGGAAGAAGTCGTGAACACCTATGCCGAGGCCGACCTCGAGCGCATCCTCCGCCTCTACGGCGAAGTGGACGGCGCCCGCAACATGGCCCGCCTCATTGCCGATGCCCGCGGCAAACAGCCCATCCACACCACCGGAGACCTGGACAACGCCATCGCCCGCATGCTCCCCAAGGGAGCCGAGCACAAGGTCCTGGCCAAGGTGTACCAGGCCCTGCGCATCGAAGTGAACCAGGAAATGCGCTCCCTGGAGAAATTCCTCGAAGGCGCCGCACACAGCCTCAAGAGAGGCGGACGCCTGGTCGTGATCACCTACCACAGCCTGGAAGACCGCATGGTGAAGAACTTCATCAAGACCGGAAACGTGGAAGGAGTGCAGGAGAAGGATGTCTATGGCAACGTGGTCACGCCCCTGGAGGCCGTGAACCGCAAGCCCATCCTCCCCGAAGAAAGTGAAATCGCCGGAAACACGCGCGCCCGCAGCGCCAAGCTCCGGATAGCGGAAAGGAGGGCCGACGCATGAGTTTCTCCACCGTATGGCATGCCGTCCGCAACACCTTCAAGGCCATCCGCGAAGGCGAACTGCTGCTGAGAATGCGGGCCGATAAGTTCTACATGCACATCATGTACCTTTTCCTGCTGATGTGGATGACCATTCTCCTGAGCCTGCAGGTGGACAAGACCCTGGCCCGCGTAGGAGACAACAAGGTGGCGCTGGAAAGGCTCCGGATCCACCACGCCGAGAAGGAAGCCGCCCTGGTGAAGCTGCACAGCGCATCGGCGGCGGAAATCCGCCTGAAAGAACTGGGTTCGGAGGCCGCACTGCCCCAGGAACCCGCGAGTGTAATTAAGAAGAAATGAGAGATCAGAGCGAAATAAAGGACAACATCCAGAACCGTGACCGCATCCACGTGGTCATGTTCTTCCTGTCGCTCCTTTTCATGGCGCTGGGCGCGTTCATCATGGTGTGGATCGTGAAGATCCAGGCCGGTTACAAGGTGGACGAACGCGTCATCGGCCTGTTCCGCCCGGTGGAGCAGAAGCACGTGGACCATCCCGTGCGCGGACGCATCCTGGCGACGGACGGCCGGCCCATGGCCATATCGGCCCCGCTCTATGACCTCTATATGGACTGCACCGTGCGCAAGCGCGACTACGCCGAGGACGGCAAGGACAGCCTCGAGCGTGCCTGGAGGGCCAAGGCCCGCGAACTGGGCCGATACCTGAGCCTGGAATTCAAGGACCGCAGCGCCGACGAATACGCTTCCATGATCCTCAAGGGCCGCGACAAGGGCTCCCGTTACCTGCGCCTGCAGCGCAACCTGGACCTGAGCACCATCCAGCGTGTGAAGACCTTCCCCCTGTTCAAGGAAGGCGCCTACACCGGCGGCATCATCGTGGAGGAACACGAGGAGCGCATCTACCCGTACGACTCCCTGGCCCGCCGCGTCATCGGCTATGTCAAGGAGCAGAACCGTATCGGCCTGGAATCCAGCTTCGACAGCGAGCTGCACGGCACCGAAGGATACGAGTGGCGCCGCGTGACGGACAACAAGCGCTGGATCCGCGACCTGGATTCCGCCGCCGTGAAGGTACAGGACGGCAATGACATCCGCACCACCCTGAACGTGGACTTCCAGGATATCGCCGACAAGGCCCTCCGCGCCCAGATCAACGCCAACGAGGACATCCGCGCCGGCATCTGCATCATCATGGAGGCCAAGACGGGCGCCATCCGCGCCATGGTGAACCTCTCCCGCGGCGCTACGCCCCAGACGACCCTGTGGGAGCGCGAGAACCTGGCCCTGCGCGAAGTGGGCGAACAGGGTTCCGTGATGAAGACCGTCACCCTGCTTTCTGTGGTGGAAGACGGTTACGTAAGAAGCCTCGAACAGACCATCCCGACCAACAACGGACTGGTCCCCAAATACAACCAGGACGTACACATCCTGGATTACCAGCGGGAAACCGGCCGCCGCAACATCAGCGTGATGCACGGCTTCGAGATTTCCTCCAACTACGTGTTCGCCTACCTGGCCGAAACGTACTACGGCAAGCAGCCGCAGGAGCTCTTTGACCATATCTATTCCTACCGCCTGGGAGAAGCCTTCGACTTCGACATCACGGGCCTCGGAAAGCCGGTCGTGAACCGTCCCGGCACGCCGGGCTGGTCCGGCACCACCCTGGGCACCACCGCCTACGGTTACGGTATCAGCGTGACGCCCCTGCACATCGCCACCTTCTACAACGGCATCGCCAACAAGGGCCGCATGATGAAGCCCTACCTGGTGGAGAGCATCGAGAAGGACGGCAAGGTCCTCAAGCGGTTTGTCCCTTCGGCCCTCAACGAGAGCATCTGCTCCGCCGCCACGGCCGATACCGTCACCCGCGCCCTCCGCGCCGTGGTGAACAGCGGTACAGCCACCCGCCTGAAAGGCGCCAAGCTCCCCGTCTGCGGCAAGACCGGTACGGCCCGCGTGGTCCTCACCCCGGAAGAGCGCAAGGGCAGCCGCGACCCCTACTCGGATGCGCTGGGTCAGAAAAAGAACCAGGGTACTTTCGTGGGCTTCTTCCCGGCCGACGATCCCAAGTACACCATCCTGGTCACCGTGTACTCCTACCTCTCCCACAAGAGTTTCTACGGCGGCACGATGCCGGCCCTCGCAGTACGGGAGATCGTGGACAAGATTTACGCACTGGACAGCGACTGGCGTCCGCAGCTGCACCGCACCGCCAGGGTCCCTGAAATGAAAGACTAGACAAGATGAATTATAGAAACTTCACATTGATTACGGCCGATTCCCGGAAAGTGGTTCCGGGCGCCCTGTTCATAGCCGTCAAGGGCTATGCGAGCGACGGCCACGACTATATCCAATCCGCCATCGACAAAGGCGCGACGGGAATCATTTGCGAACATATCCCCGAAGGAGCGTCCGTCCCTTCGGTGCAGTTCGAGGTGGTGGAGAACAGCCGCAAGGCCATGGCGCTGGCGGTGGATGAGTTCTACGGCCATCCGTCCCGGAAGCTGACGCTGGTGGGTATCACCGGCACCAACGGCAAGACGACCACCGTCACGCTGCTGTACAACCTGTTCCGCGGCCTGGGTTACAAGTGCGGCCTGCTGTCCACGATCGCCAACTATGTAGGAGACGAGCGCCTGGAGACCGAGAACACCACCGTGGACCCCATCACCCTCAACAGCCTGCTCGCCCGCATGGTGGAAGAGGGTTGCCAGTACTGCTTCATGGAAGTGAGCTCCATCGGCGTGGAGCAGGACCGTGTCACCGGCCTTAACTTCGCCATGGGTATCTTCTCCAACCTCACCCATGACCACCTGGACTACCACAAGACCTTCGCAGAGTACCTGCGCTGCAAGAAGCTCTTCTTCGACAACCTGCCGAAGGATGCCATCGCCCTCATCAACGCCGACGACAAGAACGGCGAGGTGATGGTCCAGAACACCCGCGCCCGCGTGGTGACCTACTCCGTCAGGGGCATGGGAGACCATATCGCACGCGTGATGGAGCAGAGCTTCGAAGGCATGCAGCTGAAGATCGACGGCACCGAGACCTGGTGCCGGCTCATCGGCGCCCACAACGCCTATAACCTCCTGGCTATCTACAGCGCCGCCGTCTGCCTGGGCGCAGACCCCACCGAGACGCTGGTCGCCCTCTCCCGCCTGGAGAGCGCACCGGGCCGCCTGGAGAACCACCGCGGTCCCAGGGACCTGGCCGTGGTCATCGACTACGCCCACACCCCGGACGCCCTGGAGAACGTCCTCACCACCCTCCGCGCCATCGCCCAGGAGCGCCAGCTCATCTGCCTGTTCGGCTGCGGCGGAGACCGAGACAAGACCAAACGTCCGGAGATGGCCCAGATCGCCGAAAAACTGGCCGACCGCCTGGTCATCACTTCCGACAACCCCCGCACGGAGGATCCCGAGGCCATCATCGCCGACATCAAGGCCGGCCTCTCCCCCGCCGGCATGGCCAAGTCACTGGTAATCACCAACCGTCGCGAAGCCATCCGCACGGCCATCCTCACCGCCCCGGAAGGAGCCACCATCCTGCTCGCCGGCAAGGGCCACGAGGACTACCAGATCATCGGCCACGAGAAATCGCATTTTGACGAAAAAGAGATAGTGGAAGAAACCTTCAAACTCATTCTGCAATGATTTACCACCTGTTCCAATACCTGGAGTCCATCGGAGCCGACTTCCCCGGCCTGGGACTGATGCACTACCTGAGTTTCCGCGCCATGATGGCGGCGGTGACGGCGGTGCTGGTTGCCATGATCGCCGGCAAGCGCATCATCGCCCTGCTCCAGAAAAAACAGATCGGAGAGACCGTCCGCGACCTCGGCCTGGCCGACCAGATCCAGAAGAAGGGCACCCCTACGATGGGCGGCGTCATCATCATCCTGTCCATCCTCAGCGGCGTGCTGCTGTTCTGCGACCTCACCAACATCTACGTCATCCTGCTGCTGGTGAGCACGCTCTGGTGCGGCGCCATCGGCTTCACCGACGACTACATCAAGGTGTTCCGCCACAAGAAGGAAGGCATGAGCGAGAAGGGAAAGCTCATCGGCCAGATCGTCCTGGGCTTCATCATCGGCCTCACCGTGTGGACCAGCCCGGACATCGTCGTCCGTGAAAAGGTGGAAGTGAAGGAAAGCATCGAGCGCACGTTCGAGACCGAGACCACCGTCACCAGCGGCCGCTATGTACAGGAAGATGTGGTCAAGAGCACCAAGACCACCATCCCCTTTGTCAAGAACCACGAGTTCGACTACCGCTGGCTGTCGCCGGTCAAGGGCGCCTGGGGCTGGTACGCCAAATGGGCCATCTACGTGCTCATGATCGTGCTTGTGATCACCGCCTGCTCCAACGGCACCAACCTCACCGACGGCCTGGACGGCCTGGCGGCGGGCACATCGGCCATCGTAGGCGTGGTACTGGGTATCATAGCCTGGCTGGGCGGTAACCTCATCGACTCGAACTTCCTGAATATCATGTATATTCCCGGATCCGGAGAGATCGCCATCTTCATGAGCGCCTTCGTGGGCTCCCTCATCGGCTTCCTCTGGTTCAATTCCTTCCCCGCCCAGGTATTCATGGGCGACACGGGCAGCCTCACCATCGGCGGCATCATCGGCGTGAGCGCCGTGCTGATGCGCAAGGAACTGCTGATTCCGCTGCTGTGCGGCGTATTCTTCGCCGAGAGCCTGTCCGTCATCATCCAGCGTTTCTGGTTCCGTTACACCAAGAAACGCACGGGCGTCGGCCACCGCGTGTGGAGCATGACGCCCCTGCACCACCATTTCCAGGACAAGAAGGCCCCCGACGGCCCGGTCCTGTTCCCCAAACCGGTTCCCGCCCAGCACGAGGCAAAGATCACCGTCCGTTTCTGGATCGTGGGAATCATCCTGGCAGTTAGCACGTTAGCATTATTGAAGATCAGATAATATGGCAAGAGTAGTTGTATTAGGCGGTGCCGAAAGCGGCGTAGGAGCCGCCGTCCTGGCAAAGGTCAAAGGATTCGATGTGTTCCTCAGCGACAAGGGACAGATCAAGGACAGCTATGTGGAAACCCTCCGCAAGTGGGACATCCCCTTCGAGCAGGGCCAGCACACCGAAGAGCTGATCCTGAATGCCGACGAAGTGGTCAAGAGCCCCGGCATCCCCGGAACCGTTCCCATGGTACAGAAGATCCGTGAGAAGGGCATCCGCGTGGTGTCCGAGATCGAGTTCGCCAGCCGTTACGACAGCGCGAAGAAGATCTGCATCACCGGTTCCAACGGCAAGACAACGACCACGTCCCTGATCTACCACCTGCTCCAGCAGGCCGGGATGAACGTGGGCCTGGGCGGCAACATCGGCAAGAGCTACGCCTATCAGGTAGCCACAGAGCACTTCGACTACTACGTACTGGAGATCAGCAGCTTCCAGCTGGACGACATCTACGATTTCCGTCCGGACATCGCCATCATCACCAATATCACCCCCGACCATCTGGACCGCTACGACCACAAGATGGAGAACTACATCGCCGCCAAGTTCAAGATCACCCAGAACCTCCGCAGCGAGGACTGCTTCATCTTCGACTCCGACGACGCCATCACCGTCGGCCACCTCTCCAAGATCGTGCTGCGCTGCAAGAAGCTGCCCTTCTCTCAGGAGAAGGAAGTGGAGCAGGGCGCCTTCCTGAAGGATGACAAGATCGTCCTCCGCTACGAGAAGGAAGAGACGGACATCTTCCTGCAGGAGCTCGCCCTCGGCGGCAAGCACAACATCTACAACTCCATGGCCGCCGCCCTGGCCGCCAAGGCCGCCGGCATCGAGAACGACGTGATCCGCAAGTCCCTCGCCAGTTTCGAGCCCATCGAGCACCGCCTCGAGCCCGTGCTGAGCATCAAGGACGTGCTCTATATCAATGACTCCAAGGCCACCAACGTGGACAGCGCCTGGTACGCCCTCGAATGCCAGAAGCGTCCTGTCGTATGGATCGTAGGCGGCACCGACAAGGGCAACGACTACAGCGTCCTCAACGACCTGGTGAAAGAGAAGGTGAAGGCCATCGTGTGCATGGGCGTGGACAACGCCAAACTGCACGCCGCCTTCGGCCCGCTCGTTCCCGAGATGGCCGATGCCCTCAGCGCCGAGGAAGCCGTGAAGAAGGCCGCCGCCATGGCCGCACCCGGAGACGTGGTGCTCCTGAGCCCCTGCTGCGCCAGCTTCGACCTGTTCAAGAACTACGAAGACCGCGGCGAGCAGTTCAAGGCCGCCGTCCGTAACCTGTAAGACAACATGACCGAAGAGAAGGAGAATATCGGATTCGTAGGACACCTGGTGAACCTGATGGACCGCTTCACCGGGGACAAGGTGATCTTCCTGATCGCCCTGTTCCTGATGCTCATTTCGGTGATCTCGGTGTTCTCCAGCACCCCCCGCCTTGCGAACGACACGGGCAGCGACCGCGTCTCCATCATGATGGACCAGCTGAAGGTGGTGGGCATCGGCTTCTTCCTCATCTTCACCCTGTATTTCCTGGGCCGGGCCGAATGGTACAAGAAACTGTCCATGCTGGGCTACGTCGCCTCGCTGGGCGTCCTCACCATCCTGGTGCTGAACCTCAACCTGGGCATCCTCAGGGCCGGCGAGATCAACGGCGCCCGCCGTATCCTTCTGGTCGCAGGCAAGCAGATCCATATCTACGAGTTCGTCAAGCTGTTCATGATCATGTACCTGGGCTGGGCCCTGGATACGTTCAAGCGCGGCGAATTCAAGTGGGCGCCCCGGCTGGCACAACGCTACGAGCGCCTCGCATTCCTGGAAAAGGACATCTGGCAGAAGATCGTCTATATCTACCTCCCCATCCTGAGCACCACGCTCATGGTGATGATGGGTTCCAACTCATCGGCCATCTTCATCGGCGCCATCATGGTGCTGATGGTGCTCGTGGGCGGCATCGACTGGCGGGACATCGGCATGGTCGTCGCCGTGGGCCTGGTGGGCATCGGCCTCATGTTCGGCGCCTACAAGGCCGGCTGGCTCAAGGAGAGCCGCATCGGAACGGCTATCGGCCGTATCACGCAGGACGACGACGCCACCATGCGGCAGCTTATCGGCAGCAAGCGGGAGTCCCTCGAATGGAGGCAGGCCCGCGCCAAGCTGGACCAGCCTGTCGGCGCGCTCCTCGCCATCAAGGAAGGCGGCGTGTGGGGCAAGGGTATCGGCAACAGTACGCAGAAATATCAGGTTCCCGTGATTTTCGGAGACTACATGTTCAGCTTCATCGTGGAGGAGACGGGCCTGTGGGGCGCGCTCATCCTGATCCTGCTGTACTTCAGCCTCCTGGCCAGAGGAACCCTCGTCGCCAAGATGTGCGACAACTACTATGACAAGATGATCGTGACCGGCCTCATCATCCTGGTCACGGGCCAGGCGTTCATGCACATGGCCGTGAACGTCCACCTGCCGCTGGTGCCCCAGACGGGACAGACGCTTCCGCTGGTGAGCCACGGCACCAACTCCTTCCTGGTGTTCAGCATCGTATTCGGTATCCTGCTGGCCATCTCCAAGGACGCGAAGGAGAACATGGCCCGCAAGGAAGCCGAGGCGGAACCCATCATCGAACACGATTGGACACAAGATACGACAGCATAATGGAATATAAGAAAATCAGAGTCATCATCAGCGGAGGCGGCACGGGCGGTCACATCTTCCCGGCCGTATCCATCGCGAACAAGCTCAAGCAGCTGAACCCCGCCACGGAGATCCTCTTCGTGGGCGCCGAGGGCAAGATGGAGATGGAAAAGGTTCCCGCCGAGGGTTACAAGATCGTCGGCCTTCCCATCGTGGGCATGCAGCGCCGCATGACGCTGAAGAACCTGATGAACAACATCACGGTTCCCTTCCGGGTACTGGACAGCGTACGCCGTGCGCGCCGCATCCTGAAGGAGTTCAAGCCGCAGGTGGTGATCGGCGTGGGCGGTTATGCCAGCGCGCCCCTGCTGTGGGCCGCGACGGGCATGAAGATTCCCGCCGTCATCCAGGAGCAGAACGGTTTCGCCGGCGTCACCAACAAGATGCTGGGTTCCCGCGTACAGTCCATCTGCGTCGCTTACGACGGCATGGAGCGCTTCTTCCCGAAGGAGAAGATCGTCAAGAGCGGCAACCCCATCCGCGAGGCGGTCTCCTTCCCCGCCACCGAGGAGCTGAAGGCCGAGGCCATCGAGTACTACGGCCTGGACCCCGACAAGAGACACCTGTTCATCGTGGGCGGCAGCCTCGGCAGCCGCACCCTGAACAACGCCATGGAGCACTGGATCCAGGACGGCTGCCCGGACGGGGCCGACGTCGAAGTCATCTGGCAGTGCGGCAAATACTATAAGAAACACGTGGACGAGTTCATGGCCGCCCACCCGGATATCCAGGGCATCAAGCCCTTTGACTTCATCGCCCGCATGGACCTGGCCTACGCCGCAGCCGACGTAGTGGTCTCCCGCAGCGGCGCCAGCTCCGTGAGCGAGCTCTGCGCCATGGGCAAGGCCATCGTCTTCGTCCCGTCCCCGAACGTGGCCGAAGACCACCAGACGCACAACGCCATGGCCCTGGTAAACAAGGAAGCCGCCATGCTGGTGAAGGACAACGAGGCCGTGGATGAGCTCATGCCCACCGCCATCGGCCTGATGAAGAATGAAGAGCGTCGCCGCGTCCTGGAGAAGAACGCCGAGGCGCTGGCCCTGCGCAACGCGGCGCAGGTGATTTGTGACGAAGTTTATAAGTTGGTATGAAGAACGTTTATTTCATAGGAATTGGCGGCATTGGAATGTCCGCACTGGCACGCTACTACAAGTTCAAGGGCTTCAACGTAGCGGGCTATGACCGTACCCCCTCCGAGCTCACGACCCAGCTCGAGAACGAGGGCATCGCGGTCCACTACGAGGACCGGCCCGACCTGGTCCCCGCCGACGTAGAAGAAAGCCTGATCGTATATACCCCGGCCGTCCCGAAGGACCTGGGAGAGATGCAGAAAGTGATGAACGGGGGCTATACCGTCGTCAAGCGCTCGCGCACGCTGGGTGAGATCACCCGCGGACAGCGCTGCCTGGCCGTAGCCGGCACGCACGGAAAGACCACGACCTCCACCCTCACCGCCCACATCTTCACCGAGACGGGCGAGGGCTGCAGCGCCTTCCTCGGCGGCATCTCCCGCAACTACGGCACCAACCTCCTGATGTCCCACAAGAACAACGTGGTGGTGGAGGCCGATGAGTTCGACCGTTCCTTCCTGCAGCTGCATCCGGAGATCGCCGTCATCACGGCCGTGGATCCGGACCACCTGGACATCTACGGCGACTACGCCCACGTGGTGGAAGCCTTCAAGGCCTTCGCCAGCCAGGTGACGGGCACCGTCATCGCCAAGAAGGGCACGCCCATCGGCCCGGAAGATACGAAGGCCAAGGTGCTCACCTATCACTATACGGATCAGAGCGCGGACTTCTGCGCCCTCAACCCCCAGCCCGACGAGTGCGGCTTCTATCACTACGACCTCCAGTATCCCGGCGGCGTGGTGAAGGACATCCGTGTCGGCGCACCCGGCTGGGTCAATGCCGAGAACAGCGTCGCCGCCGCGGCCATCGCCCTCACCTACGGCCTGGAGCCGAATGCCGTGCGGGCCGCCATCGGCACGTTCGAAGGCGTGAAGCGCCGCCTGGAGATGCACGTGAGCAGCCCCAAGCTCTCCTACATCGACGACTACGCCCACCATCCGGCCGAGCTCGCATCGGCCATCTCCTCCATGCGGGAGATGTTCCCCGGCCGCAAGCTGACGGCCATTTTCCAGCCGCACCTGTACACCCGCACCCGGGACTTTGCGGCCGAGTTCGCCGAATCCCTGTCGAAGGTGGACAAGCTCATCCTCCTGGACATCTATCCGGCCCGCGAAGAGCCGATTCCGGGCGTTACTTCCGAGATGATCTTCAAGGACATCACCGCCCCGGAAAAAGTGCTCCTCAAGAAAGAAGAACTGATGGATTACCTCTCCGACGAACCCGTGGACGTACTGGTCACCTTCGGAGCCGGTAATATCGACAGATATATCGAACCGATCACGAAACTCCTGAAAAGCCGGTTATGAAGCCTTTCTTCCGTAAAGCCTTAGGCGTCCTTCTCGTCGTGAACTGCGCTGCCGTCTGGGTGGTCACATCCAGCATGTCGGTGCGGGACCTGCGGCAGCGTACCTGCCAGGGGAAGGGCAGCCTGGACGTGACCATCGCCGACTCGCTGGAACGCCAGTTCGTAGCGAAGGCCGACGTGGCCCGCTGGCTGGAGAAAGAATACCGTGCCTACGCCGGGCTCCCGCTGGACAGCGTGGACCTCGCGGGCATCGAGAAGCTGGTGCAGGCGCACTCCGTGGTGCGTGACTGCCAGGCCTGGCTCACCGACGACGGCGTGCTGCACGTGGAGCTGAACCAGCGGCAGCCGGTGGTCCGCTTCGACGACGGCACCAACGGATACTATGCCGACGAGACCGGTTTCGTATTTCCCCTGCAGTCCCGCGGCAGCGCGGACGTTCCCGTCGTGGACGGGCACATCCCCATGAAGATCCCGCGCGGATTCAAGGGATCGCCCGCAGACCCCGAGGAGAAAGCCTGGCTGGACCAGATCATCGGCATGATCAACGACATCCGCGGCACGGTCTGGGAGCACAACATCGTGAAGATTACGGTTTCCGGGAAAAAGAACCTGGTCCTGGAACCCCGCACGGGCAAGGAGAAGTTCATCTTCGGAGAGCCCGTCCGCGTGGAAGAGAAACTGAGCCTGATGAAGGCCTACTATGAAAGTGTGGTACCGGTGAATCCGGACTACCACACCGTGGACCTCCGCTACAGGGGGCAACTTGTTTGCAGAAAATAACAACTGATATATGGAAGAGAAGTACATTGCGTCAATCGACCTGGGCAGTTCCAAGTTCGGACTGTGCGTCGCCCGCGTGAACGGGGACGACATCCAGATCGTGTACTACAAGGAGACGCCGTCGGAAGGCATCCGCTACAGCATGATCGCCAACCCGCTCAAGGCGTCGCAGAAGCTGAAGGAGGCCGTGCAGGAGGCCGAGAAGGAACTCATGATCAAGATCCTGCAGGTGGTGGTGGGCATGCCCCGCAACGAGGTGGCCCAGGTGACGGCATCGGCCCGCATCGAAAGGACCAATCCGGACGACTACATCACCGCCGAGGAAGTCCAGGCCCTGAAATCCATGGCCCTGGAAACCTATCCCCTGCCCAATCCGGACAACCAGATCATGTACGGGGCCGTGGCGCAGTCCTTCTCCATCGACGAAGAGATCCAGCTGGTGGAAAGCGAAGTGGTGGGCACCCTCTCCAGTTCCCTGGAGGGCAACTTCAAGGTGTTCATCGGCAGCCGCAAGGCAACCACCGCCCTCGATAAGATCTTCAACAGCCTGAACATCGCCGTGGCCAAGAAGTACTTCCTGCCGGAAGTGGTGGCCTGCACCGTGCTCACCGAAGAGGAGCGCATGGGCGGCGTCGCCCTGGTGGACGTAGGCGCCGGCGTCACCTCCGTGGCCATCTACCACGGCGGCATCATGCGCTACTACGCTTCCATCCCCTTCGGCGGCAAGGCGGTCACCAACGACATCCGCACGGAGTGCTCCATCTCCGAGGACCTGGCCGAGAAGATCAAGAAGCGCTTCGGCGCCTGCCAGCCCGGCAAGCTCGCTTCCCTGAGCGAGAAGGTGCTGCAGATCCGCCTCACCGAGCCCTTCAAGGAAGTGCCGGTGCGCTATATCTCCGAGGTCGTGGACTGCCGCAGCCGCGAAATCGTGGAGGCCGTCCTGTACTACATCCAGGAAAGCGGCCTGCAGAACACCCTGCGCAGCGGTATCGTCCTCACCGGCGGCGGCGCCGAACTGGCCAACTTCGTCAACCTGATGAAAGAGATGTCCGGCTACGACGTGCGCAAGGGCTATCCCCGCTTCATGTTCTCCGCTTCCGTCGGCAGCGGCGTCTATTCCACGGCGGCGACGGCGGCCATCGGCATGGTCCTGTCGGCCAAGAATGACAACCTGCCCGACTGCGTGAGCGCGCCGGAGAAGGTCGAGGATACGGAATCCGAGGTCGTCGAGGTGGAAGTCACCGACGAGACCCCCGCGCCCGAAGGCGCCCTCTTCGCCCCCGAGGCGTTCGGAGAGGCCGTTCCCAAGGAGAAGCCCAAGACCACCAAGACCGTGAAGGTCACCAAGCCGAAGAGCGAGAAGACCGGCATCTTCAGCATTTTCTGGAAAAACGTAGAAGACACCGCGCTGAAGATCTACGACAGCGCCAATAAAGAAGACGAGGAGACACGATAATGAACGCAGACATCAACATCATCCCCCGGGATTGGGAAGAAGACAATGCCATCATCAAAGTGATCGGCGTGGGTGGCGGCGGCTGCAACGCTGTCAACTACATGTATAAGCAGAACATCCAGGGCTGCAGTTTCATCGTGTGCAACACCGATGCGCAGGCCCTCTCTGCCAGCGAAGTACCGGTCAAGATCCAGATGGGTCAGAATGGCCTGGGCGCCGGAACGGATCCCACCGCCGGCCGCAACGCCGCCCTGGAAAGCCAGGACGAGATTGCCCGCAAGGTGCTGGACTGCGGCACCAAGATGCTCTTCATCACCGCCGGCATGGGCGGTGGTACCGGTACCGGTGCCTCTCCTGTCATTGCCAAGATGGCCAAGGACAAGGGCATCCTGACGGTGGCCGTCGTGACCATCCCCTTCAAGAACGAAGGCAACGAGAGCCAGTCCAAGGCCGTGGACGGTATCCACGAGCTGGAAAAGAACGTGGACTCGCTCCTGATCATCAATAACGAGAAGCTGTACCAGTTCTTCGGCGACACCCTCATCCAGGAGGCGTTCCCGAAGGCCGATGAGGTCCTGGCCACCGCCGTCAGGGGCATCATCGAGGTCATCAACTGCTCCGGCTACATCAACGTGGACTTCCAGGATGTGTGCAAGATGATGCGCAACTCCGGCATGGCCCTGATGGGCAGCGGCGAAGGCACCGGCAACGACCGTCTGGAGATGGCCGTCAAGGGCGCTTTCGAGAGCCCGCTGCTGAACGACTTCGACCTCAAGACCGCCAAGAACGTGCTGGTGAACATCACCACAGGTAACAACGAGCGCGGCGCCAAGATGAGCGACCTGGAGCGCATCGACGACATGATCTCCGAATATACCGGCGACGCCAACCACTTCAAGAAGGGTATCATCTGGGACAACGATCCCGAGTTCGGCGACAAGGTGCGCATCACCGCCATCGTCACGGGCTTCGAGATGGACCTGGGCGGTCTGGGCCTGAACAAGGACCTGGGCAACCTGGTGATCATCGACGAGAACTTCCAGTGGGAGCAGGCCGAGCACGGCGGCGAAGTGACCATCCCCGCCGGCGCCGACACCATCAAGATCGGCTACAACAACTCCGACAACGCCAAGCACTTCAGTTTCGCTACCGATAAGCGCCCGGTCCTTTGCACCGAACCCGGCGCCCCCAAGGCCGATTTGGAAAACACCCCGGCGATCCGGCGTGCGCATTCCTAGAAAATGCGTATCTTTGCACCCTCAATTATTGAAGTATGGAAAGAAGAACACGCGTAAGATTTGCCCCGTCCCCGACCGGTCCCCTGCACATGGGCGGCGTGCGTACGGCTCTGTATAACTATCTGTACGCAAAACAGAAGGGCGGAGACTTCATCATCCGCATCGAAGACACGGACTCCCACCGTTTTGTCCCGGGAGCCGAAAAGTATATCATCGAAGCCCTGAACTGGTGCGGCATCATCCCCGACGAGGGTGTGGATGCCAACGGGAATGTGGTGGAGGTCGCTTCCGAGAAGCACCCGCACGCTCCCTACCGCCAGAGCCAGCGCCGTCCCATCTACCGTCAGTATGCCGAACAGCTGGTAAATGCCGGCTGGGCCTACTACGCCTTCGACAGCGCCGACGAGCTGAACGAGCGCCGCGCCGCCGCCGAGGCCGCCGGTGAGACCTTCATGTACAACGCCGCTTCCCGCACGAAGCTGCGCAACTCCCTCACGCTGCCGGAAGACGAGGTCAAGCGCCTGCTGGCCGAAACCACCGACTGGACCGTCCGCTTCAAGATGCCGGCCAACCGCATCGTAAAGATGGACGACCTCATCCGCGGCCACGTGGAGGTGAACACCGACACCCTGGACGACAAAGTGCTGTGGAAACGGGCCGATGAACTCCCGACCTACCACCTGGCCAACATCGTGGACGACCACCTGATGGAGATCACCGAGGTCATCCGCGGCGAGGAATGGCTCCCCTCCCTCCCGCTGCATTACCTTCTGTATGAAGCATTCGGCTGGCAGGACAGCCAGCCCCGTTTCGCGCACTTGCCGCTGCTGCTCAAACCTGTCGGAAACGGCAAGCTGAGCAAGCGCGACGGCGACAAGCTGGGTTTCCCCGTCTTCCCGCTCCGCTGGACTTCCCCCACCGGGGAGGTCTCCCGCGGCTACCGCGAGGACGGCTATTTCCCGGAGGCTTTCGTGAACCTGCTGGCGATGCTGGGCTGGAACCCCGGCACGGAGCAGGAGATCTTCTCCCTGCCCGAGCTCGTGGCGGCCTTCTCCCTGGACAAGGTGGGCAAGGCCGGCGCCAAGTTCAATCCCGACAAGGCGAAGTGGTTCAACCGCGAATACCTGCGCATGCATTCCGACGCGGACCTGGCGGCCATCTGGCAGCCGATGCTGAAAGAAAAAGGCGTTGACGCCGATCCGGCCTACGTCGAGCGCGTCGTGGCGCTGATCAAGGAGCGCGCGACCTTCGTGCAGGACTTCTGGGACATCGCGTCCTACCTCTTCGTGGCGCCGAAGGAGTTCGTCCCGAAGGATGTGGACAAGTTCTACAAGCCGGAGTTCTACGACATGGCGCTCGAGGCGCTGACGAATTCGGAGGCGGACACGCTGGAAGAATACGTCCGCGCGCATGAGATGCCGATGGGCAAGGTGATGAATTGCCTGCGGCTCGCGCTGACCGGCTCGGCCAGCGGCCTGGGCATCACGGACATCCTGCACTGCATCGGCCAGGAGGAAGGTCTCGCCCGCCTGAGCTTCATGAAGCAACAGCTCGGCTAATTGTCATCCCGACCCGATTCCTCGTCATTCGCCGGCCTGACCGGCGAATCCCGACAATACATCTTCCAGAGAGACGGCGTCTTCGATCGTGAAGCCGCCGTTTTTGATGCGTCGCAGCGAACTCAGGAAGGCGCCGCTGCTGAGGGCTGCGCCCAGTTCGCGCGCG
>JAEEGK010007621.1_pt1 | contig 25774 bp, 14 predicted proteins | sample 8958771 | NCBI WGS metagenome assembly JAEEGK01 (sample SAMN16246547, study PRJNA631951) | gut metagenome | biome: gut microbiome; feature: rumen; material: SC-attached | host: Bos | place: Iran: Karaj | collected 2018-10
TTATAAAAAAAATAATAACAAAAAAAATAAATTTGATAATAAAAAAATGAACAAAATAAAAGAAGAAAATAAAAATAATATTCAAAAAATAAATGAAATAAGAAAAGAAATTCCTGATTTTGAGGATGATTATTTTTTTTTGCAATGAATAAATCAAAAAAAAAAATAGAACAAATCTCAAAAAATCTCATTTTAATCAAAACAAAAAAAAAAAAATTAAATTCCTTATCTCTTCCTCCAATAACTAATGTTAAAGATAATTCTAGAAATCATTATACAGAATTTTCTTTAAAAAATGAAACAAATTCAAATGGAAATGAAAATACAAATTTTAATGAACAATTTTCTTTCAATTCTTTTTTAATAAATAATAAAGAAAATTCTTATAGGATAATTCCTAAAAGTAAAAAAAAAAATTATAAAAATTTATCTATTCAAGTCAATATTTGTCAGTAAAAAGAAATAAGAATTTTTCTTATTTATCATATATAATCGTGTGTTTTATTAAATATAATATATAATAAATAAAACATTATACATTTTTTATTCAAAATTACTTTTATTACATATTTAAGAATACATATACTTTTATAAAACTAATTTATACAAATTTAAAAATCCTATAAAATTGAATGATAAATATTTTAGATAAAAATGTTTTAATTCTCATTAATCTTAACAATTAATTATAATTCTCAATTAAATGAAATTAATAATAATTTATTCAATCATCGAAAATTATATAATGATTATAAAAAAGGTCAAATTAAATTAGATAAAGAATCTTTTTTAAGTTTTTGTAAATAATGAAAAATAAATTTTCAATTATATATTTAAAATTTTAACAATAAATACATGAAATATTAAAAACATTTTTTATCTCTTTTAATTAATAATTTTAAACACTTCCATTTCAATTAATTCAACAGAATTTTTTCCATCAGTGAATTCCAAAGATTTTGAATTAATAGAATAAGAAACAGGAAAAGAAGAAGAAATTTTATTAGAATAAATTTTTAAATCTCCATTTCCAAAAGAAGGAAATTCATTAGAAGTACAATAAATGGAATAATTAGGATTTTGAACAAGATATTTTTTTGCTTTTGGAATACTAAATATATAAGAATAATAATCAATTTGAAATCCATTAATATTCCATGATTTAGAAGTATAACCTCCAATTTTATTACCATCTTTTAATAAAAGTAATATTAAAGTATTTTTAGTGTCTTTTAATAAATTATGAAATGATGATGGAGAATGACCATCTCTTGAAAGTCTATATATTAATTCTATATTATATTGATTATTTGAATAGGAATTTTTAAATATGTTATATTCTCTATCATTTTCTATTATTTTTGAGTTATATTTTAATTCAATTTCTTTTTTTCTTTCTTTTTCTTTAACTTTATCATTTAATTTTTTTTGAATTTCATTTATTTGATTTTCTAATTTCTCAATTTCTTTTAAAGAATTTTCTTTTTCTGAATTTAATTGTTTATATTGTTTTTCAAATTGATTATTTTTATCATTAATATCATTTAACTCAATTTTTTTTTTATTTATGCTTTCTTGTATTTTTTCTCTTTCATTTGTTTCTCCTTTTTTTTCCAATTTTTCTTTTTCATATTTACTAATTGTTTTTTTGTCATTTAAATCTTTATTTTCAATCTTTAATTTATCTATTTCTTTTTTAATTGATTTTATTTTATTGTTTAAATCTTCTTCTCTTTTTTTATATAATGCTATAAAGTTTTTATTTTTATTAATTTCTATTTCAATTTTTTCAATATTGCTTGTTTTTGTTTTTAAACTATAAAAAATAAAAAATCCTATCCCAAAAATAATTGAATACTTTATTAGTTTTTTGTAGTTTATTACTTTTTTTTTCCCAAAAGGAGAATTTTTAAATGTATGTGGATACAATTTTTCAATGCTTGACATTAGTAAACAAAAATAATAAAAAATTATGATTTTTAAATTGTTAAAAAATTAGAAATCAAATAAACAAAAAATAAATTAAAATTTCTTTTTAGAAATTAGATGATTGTTATGGAAATGAATATAAAGTAAAAAAGAAAGAAAACGGAGAGAATATAGAAATAAATAAAGAATAATAAGAATTTGGAAAACTTAATTAAATGAAATAAAGAATAAATAAAAAATAATATTCTTATTATGGAGAAATATTTTCAAAATATTAATGTAAATAAAAAAGAAAATAAATTATCAATCTCTCATTTGATAAACAAACAATTTATTATTGTTTAAACAAACTTAATATTTTTAAATTTTTCGATTATAATTATCTAAAAAATAATAAATGAATGATATCTCCGACAAATAACAAAATTAAAAAATAATATATGGAGTAAAAACCACAATTTATTAAATATATTTTCATCTATATTTTAAAAAAATAATAATAAAAAACGACAGAATATAGAAGAAAAAAATATATAAAAATTTGAATTAAAATATAAAACTTTTAAAAATTTTTATTATTTTAAAATTTGAAAACTGAAATTAATCATATAACCATTTAAACTTTTTAATAATTTTTCTTTGACAACCTTTAGAATCTTTATCACTGTTCATACAGCAAGACCATAAATAGTTTTTAACTTTTTTTTTTTCATTTTTAACACTTCCAGTTTCAGTATCAGTTTTAGGTATAATTTCTTCATATTCAAATTCTCTATAAGCACCAGGATGAGAATATTCAAATTCAATCATTCCTTTATTTTTCCTATACAATTTATTTAATTTAGTTATTTCATCTTCAGTTACTTTTTTATATGCATCTAAAAAATGAGGAGAAAAAGTTATACTATTCCAAGGAGAACTTTCTCTATTTTCATTTTCAGTTAATGACATTTTAAAACTTCTTTTCATTAATTCTAATTCTTCTTTAGTTTTAGGATATCTACTTATCATTTTTTCTTTTTTTTTCTTATGGGAAAAATTCTTTTCTTTTAATAATAATTCTTTCTTTTGTTGTTTTTTATATTCTTCTTCTAATTTATCTTTAATTTTATCTTCTTCAATGTGAATATCATTACCATTCATAACTAAAGATTTTAACATTTCTTTATTTAAATTTTCTGTAGAATTGGATTCTTTTACAGTAAATTCAGGTTTAAACCAACTTTTATCTTTCATATTACTTACAGCTAACATTTTATTAACTAAATCATCATCTTTCCAATGAAATCTATTTGCTTCTCTTTGTCTTCTTTTCATTTCTTCTTTATCTAATCTTCCGGTTAATTCATTATATTTATCTTTATAAATATTATACATTTGCTTATCTACTAATGCATTTATTTTTTCAGGATATTTCTCTATTCCAGGATAAGAATATTTTACTTTATTTTCAATATTTTCTCTTTTTAATTCAGTTAATTGATGAACTTTATTCATAGTATTATATAAATCTAAAGTGTTTTGATATGGTGTTCTATATTTTTTAAAATACCTTATTAATTCAAATTTCTTCCTATCTTCACTAATTGGAAAAGGTTTTTCATTTTCTCTATTATATTGATTACTTTCCCAATATTTTTTACTATTTTCAATAGCATTTTCCTTATTATTTTCACTTAAAGTTTTCATATTATTTTTTTCAAAAAGTGTAGACACTTCCCAAGTATCTCCATTTATAGTTCTTACATTTCTAGAATCACAACCTTCTTCAACTTTTTTTTCTTTAATAGGTACAACTTTAAAATCTTTTAATCCATGACTTAATTCAAAAACAGTTTTTTTTAACTCAGGTTCAAATTTATTATGAGCATCACAAGAAATATTCCATCTTCTTTGTTTTAAATCTAAAGGATCAGGATCTGTTAATTCTTTAATATATTCTTTAGATTGAACAACTTTTGGTAACATAATTGAATCTGGAAATTTTTTATATCTTGGTTCAAAATCTAATTCTGTTTTTCTTTTCCATTCTTGTCTTAATTTTTGTAATGTAAAATTATCTTGCCATTCTTTTTTATCTAATGATTGTAATTTTTGTGTTGTAAAATCACTGTGAAGTCCTTCTGGATAAGGAGATATTCCATCTGGAGTTGTTTCTATGAAGGATAATAATACCTTTTCATTTCTTTTTCGGGGACTATATGAAAATTTCGCCTTTTCTAATGTGTTTGGAGAATTTTCAAGGAAACTACGTTTTATTTTGTCTTTCAAGGAGTTAGCTAAAAACATTTTTATTTTTATTTATTTTTTTATTTATTTTTTATTTATTTTTTGATTGTTTTTATTTTTTTTTTCTTTCTTTTAAGCATTTTGCTGTTAGAAATATTCTTTTGGGATTTTAAATTGTTTTTTCATTTGAGATTTTTTTCAATTTGTTGTTTTTTTGTGTTTTTAATAATGTTTTGAACGAAATGTAAAAAATATTTAAATTAATGTTTTATGATTTATTTATTGTATAAATATATTATTTGATTGTTTGAATCAAAAGAAAAAAATATATAAAAGTTTTAATGAATTATATCAAATAATATATAATTACAATTAGTTTCAAAATTATATTTAAAAATATCAAATAATAATAAAAAAATATGTTATCAAAACATAATTTATTAAAAATTATTTTCATAATCAATAATAAAAATAACTACAATTAAACAGAAAATAATTTTATATTTTTTTCATAAAATTTTAATGAAATTATTAATAATGTTGATAGAGAGGAACAAAGTTTATTTATGATAAAATGAAAAATATTTTAATTATAGAAAATTTTAAGAAATTAAAAATTCCTTCTCATATTTATTTAAATCATATTTTTAGTCATTATAAAGAAAAATAATTATATTCAAAGTTATATTACTTTTAAAGTTAGAAGTAAATTTTAATCTATTATAATCCAAAATAATATTTCGTTAAAAATTTAAAATTTTGTTTTGATAATTATTACCATTATGAATTAATGTTTTGATTACTTAATGAAATTAAAACATTGATAAATATAAATATTTATTCTATTATTTATAATCATTATAAATAGAACAATTTTAAATATTAAATAAAATTTAAAGTCTTTCCTAAATTCACATTTAAAGGGAAAATTCAAAAAATTTGGAATAAACAAATATTTTTTTCTATTATATACTTAATTAAAATCTAAAATTAAAGTTCGAGAATGATTCCCATTATTTTGAGTTATTTTGTTTATCTCTCTCTTCTTCTTTTTCTAAAGGAAGAGGTGTATCTCAATAATAAAATTTAACTTTGTTTTATATTTTTTTTTAGCGTTATCATTATATTTTAAAAAAATTTTTTAAAAGTTTTATTTTTAAAATGAAAAGGAAAATTTGTTTCAGATTTTGTAATTGTATAAATTTTTTAATAGGTAAAAAAAGAAGTCGAAATATATCAATAAAAGATATTGAATTAGATGATGATTTCATAGAAGATTTAACAGAAGCATTCTTAGATAAAAATAATACAAAAGAAAAAAAAATCAATTTCAATATATCACCAATTAATAATTTATTTGAGGAAAAATATTACAGAAAAGATGAATTAGAAAAAATAGGATTAATAACAGAAAAATATATTCTCAATTTAATAGATAATGAATTTAATAATAATAATAGTGAATATAAAGAAATTTATAATAAAGAAGGTTTATTTCTTGCAATGAAAGAATCAGGAACTGTTTTAAATTCTATAATTCCTGTTATAAAAATGATTTATACAATTCCAAAATCAGAATTTAAAAAAGGAACAACACAAAAAAATATTATTTATACTATGAGAGATCCTGAAGCTAGAATGAAATGGGATAAAAAATTTAAAGAATTTTATACAATGGAAAATGGGAAATTATGTAAAATTGTTTATTCAAGAATGAATAGACCTATTTTTTTTATTAGTGAAAGAGATACTATTGAAAAAAGATATGAATTTTATTATAATAATAATTATTATTCTTATACTTCAAGTGTTGAAGATAATTCATGTGAAAAATTTAATAAAATTGAAGATGTTGAAAGGTTAATTAATTATTTTTCTACTTATACTATTGAAGAAGATGATAATAATTTTTACTTTAAAACTTTAAATCAATTAGATTATAAAATGAATACCCCAAATCAACTTTTAGGAGTAACACTTCCTACTAATTTAAAAGATTGGTATAAAAAATTAAGAGAAAGTGTTAATAATTCTGAATAAATTATTATTATTGTTTGGATTATTATTTTTAATTTTTTTTGAGTATTTTTTATAATCATTTTATTATAGAATAAAAAAATGGTTAAAATAAATGATAATATTTAGTTCCTAAAAAACATTTTAATAGAAACATTAAGTGTATAAATTTTTCTTATTTATCTTATTAATTCTCCTATATTTAAATAATTTCTATAATTAATAATTTTATTATTATTTCAATATAATATAATTGATGATTATCAAATTGAAATAAATATTCGTATTAAATATAAAATTAAATTCAATATTTGAATAAATTATTTGGAAACAAAAATATTAAACAATAAAAAATATAAAAAAATTTAAATAGAAAGAACAGAAATAAAAGATATTTGAGATATTATAATCTTTATTCTTTTTTGAAAATTCCAAAATAAGGACATTGATTAAGATTATTGAACATATATAATTTATTATTATAGTTTTAAAAAAAAATTAAAAAATATTTGACTTATGTAATGAATAACTCTTTATTTAATGAAATACAATGAAAAAAAATTTATAAAAAATTTTTATAAAAATTTAAAAAAATAAATAAATATAGTATTAAATACATTTTTTGAAATTAAATATCAAAAAAGTACTTAATCATTGAAAACCAACTCCCATTTCAAAAGAAATAATTTTAAAAATTTGTTTAACTAACATTTTAATTTCATTTTCTTTAGTAGTAATAAATTCACTTAAAATATTAAGTAAAATAAAAAGATGTCCTTTTTTACTTTTTCCAATAGCTTCAGAGAAATTATTATCATTCTTTTTTTCTTCACATTCACTTCCAGGAAAAATTTCTAAATTTTTTAATTCATCTAAAATAAATTTAATTTCTTCAGTTCTATTTCTACTTAAAGGCATTGCACCACTTTTAATTTCATCATCAATATATTTTTTCATAATATCTCTGCATCTTTTCAATAAAATAGGAGTACACATTTTTGATATTTTTACTCTTATTGATATAAAATTTTCACTTCTATCATTTATTTCATTTTGATTTATTCCATCTATTGAATTTTTTTCAAATTCTTTTTTCATTTCTTCATCATTTTTAAATTTACATAATTCAAATAAATTGTTTAAACACATTTTACTTATTGATAAAGAATTATTTGAACTTTCTTTATAATCTATATTAGAGCCTATATCTAATAAAGATAATAATTTTGTTTGAAGAGAATTTCCAATATAAATTGCATTTGGTAAAAGAACATTTACAATAAAATTTATTATTTGAATTTCCATTTCTTGACATGATTTTATTAATTCTTCCTGAAATAATTTATCTATCATTTTATAACCTCCTTCACTTTGTTTAAAAATATCTGTAAATAATTGTATTATTTTTTCCCAAACTTCATCCTTCTTTAAATAAAAAATAATTTTTTGAATAATTTTAAGAATAAATTCTGAAGAAATAAAAGACCATAAAAATTTAGATTCTGCTTTTGAATTCCTAATTAAAATTGATACTGATTCATTACTTGTTCTACATAATAAAATTGGTTTAATTTTGTCAATTAATTTTGTAATTACTTCATTTAGTAAATATTCATTATTTTGATATTTTGAAAAAATATTTTCTATTGATTGAAATGCTCTTCTACATAATGCTTCGCTGTGACTTTTTTTTGGATTAAATTCAATAAATGTTAAAAGTAAATTAAACAAAAAATCTAAATCTGATTTCTCGGAAGATTCAATTAATTTATCTATTAAATCAAATATTTCTTTTTCAATTCTTAATAATTTTTGAGGATTAGAATTTATTATATTTCCTTCAGAAAAAGAAGCAGGATAAAATAAATGAGGTATAAATTCACATAATTTTTTGAGTTGGGTTTCATAGTTTTTAAAATTTTCTCTTTTTGAAAAAATCTGTTTTGTAGCTTCAATTATATTTGAAATTAACTTTCCTCCTATAATACTAGAGGAATATTTTTTAATGTGTGCTTCTTCATTATTAATAAATGTTTTTAAATTATCTAAAATCTCCCAAGTTTTATTTATATGTTGACAAAATAATTTTTGGTCACTTCCATAAATTTCACATAAAATTTTTAAAATATTTATTCCAATTTCAGGGGTTAAAAATTTTATTATATCAATACACATTTCTGTTAATGTTGATAAAATTTCAAGTTTATCTTTTAAACTTTCTTCATTTGATAAATTAATTTCTATATAAGCTTTAACAATTTTCCCAATTGCTTGTAATGTAATTATTATAGTATCTTCCCATTCTTTTAAATTTTGATTATTGTTAATATTATTATCATTAGGATTTAAATTTATATTTTTATTGTTTGTAGTGTATATTTTAATATTTTTTTTTGCTATGACAAAGAAAATTTCATTTATTATATCAACACTAACTGAAGTATTATTAATTTTTAAACAATTCATTGAATTTATTTTTGCAACATAAAATTGAGCAAAAACATTAATTCCACTTTTTCTAATATCAAATCTATTATCATTATTAATATTTATTAATTTAATAAAAATATTTTTCCATTCTTTACTAAAGAAATCATCTTGTTTTTGTTTATTCGGTAAAAATTTTTCATAAATTTCAGTTTGGCTTTCTGTTAAGTTTGTTTTTCCTCTTTGAAAATTTTCTGTTATATCTGCACATTGCCAAAATAAAGCAACTGCTGAATAACAAATATTATTATTTTCCTTATTTAATGAAAATTTTTCTAAAACATTTAACATTGAATCAATATTAAATATTGTTAAATAAGAAGAATATTCATTAAAAATTTGTTCAACTAATTTAAATACATTTTCTGTTTGAATTGTATCAACTTTATTATTAAATAATATATTATCTAAAATATTAATAAAAGAATTCCATCCATTATTATTTAAATTAATTCCGCATTTTTGTAAAATTCTACCTAAATCATTTAATAAATAAGAAATATTATGATGATGATTTAATAAAGCAATAATAGGTTCAAATATTGTGTTTTGCCATTTTAAAACTGAAAAATTATTTTTTGGGTCATTATTATTTTCATCTGCTTTATATTTTAAAACAATCCAAATTATAATTATAGTTAAAGAATCAATTGTAAATTTTGTTAATTTATTACTACTTGAACTTGCTTTTGAATTTATTGTTATCATATTAATCACATCTACTATATCATCCCAAATTAAATGAATTCTTTTAACATTTATAACTCCACATTCTAAAATTTTAACTAAATTAAAATTTAAAAATGTTAAAATTGTTGATTGATCATTATTATTTATATCAATGATATTATTTAATGTTTTATTTTCTGAATTTTTTTCTTTTAAATTATTTTTATTATAATTTTCTATTAATTTTTTACTTGTATCATGAAGAGCTTTTGAAATATCTTTTAAAGTATTCTCATCATATGTATTACTATCTATAAATAATGTATCAACTACATTTGATAATATATTTATATTATCTCTTTCTTCAGCTGTTAAATTCTTTGCAGGAGATAATGAATGAAAAAATTTTTTTTTTTTGTCTATTACTTTAGGAGAAGGATTTATATTTGAATTTCCAATATTGTTATTGACATTATTATTGAAATTAACATTTATTTCATTTTCTTTTATTATTTCATGAATCTCATCACATGGAGTGTCATAGGAATATTTTTTTATATTCATTTCTATATTTTTCATTATTATGTCAATATTAAATTGATCAGTAATCTTTACTAAATAATTTCCACTCTTCATTAAAATATAATATAAATTTTGAATTGTTTCTATTAATAAAACCCAAGAATTACTATCTAATAAATTTACACAATGAGCAATATTAAAAATAGCTCTTGTAATTAAAATGTTTTTTTCTTTTATTTCATATGAATTAGATAAATTATTTGGAATTGCCAATTTACATAAATCATTTAAAAATTCATCTCTAACATTAGTTAAATTAACTGCAGCAAAGATTGAAATATAACTTTGGAAAATATTTAAATAAGTTTGAATAATGATATCATCATTTGAATTAATCATTAAACAAATTAAAGCTCCTTTAATTGCAACATATTTAAAATTTAACATTTCTTTAATTTTAATTTGAGTATCATTAAATTCATTTAATTTTTTGATATCTATAGTAGTATTAACTTTAATCCCATTATCTTCCATAATATTAATAAAAGAGTTCTTTAAATGGACATAACAATCAGTTAATAATTTATAAGCATATGTAGGACTTATTATAATATTATTATTTTCACCTTCACTTATTATTTGATTATTATCTATAAATTTTGAATTTCTCAAATTTAATATATCTGGAATTCTTTTATTTGAATTTTTTGAAGATATTGGATTTGTTAAATTAGAATTTTGAGAATTTTCATTTATTTTAGGTTTCATTACTACATTTTTATAAGTTATATCTGTTAAAGAATTAAGTAAATTTTCATATATTTGGAAATTATCTTTATATAAATTAAACAATAAATTAGAGTCATTTATAATTTCACATAAACCTTCTAAACCTATTATTTTCTGCCAGGTTAATGAATTATCTCTTTCTGCGTATTTTAAAATATGTTCAATCAAATCATAACAAATTTTTAATTTTTTAATTATTATTAAACAACATCTAAAACATTTTATTCCTATTAAAGCATCATTTGTAATTGATAAAATTTTGATTAAAAGGCCAGAAATTTCTTCTTTTATTATATTCAATAATTTTTCTTCTTTTAAAAATAAATTTGAAAAATTTTCAACAATAGATGCAAATAATTCAAGTCCTAAACACTTAGAATATAATGATGGAGTAATCCATTCTTTTTTTTTACCTTCTATAATATCTTCTAAATTTTTAATTAAATTTCCAGCAGTCTCGACATTTATATTTTCAAATATTCCTTTTATTAAAGTTTTAAAAATTAATTTAATTGGATTTTTGAATTCAATATTTTTAAAAGAAAAAGTTTTGCAGCAAATAATCATAATATTATCAATATTACTTAAAGTATAATTAATATTATTTGAACTTATCATTGATTGTAAAGTCTCTAAAACCTTTAATTGAATATCTTCTGAAGAATTGTCAAAAATTTCTTTTAAAAATTTAATAATATTCTCAGAATCATTTATATTTATAAAATTATAAGTAACTAATTTTTTTAAAATAACAATACATTGTAAATAAAGTTTAACATGCTTTCCTTCAGTTATAATTTTTATTGGTTTAGTTAAAATTTCAATTGAAACAGATAATTCACTTTTAAATTTTTCTTTATCATTTTCAATATCTTTTAATTTTGAAATTGCTTTTAATGATATATCAATAACTTCTCTTATTGTATTATATTTTTTTTTACATTCATTCCCTAATTTTTTATAATCACTTTCAATATCATTAATTAATGTGATTATTTCTGCCATATTTTTTTTAGATAATTTAAAAAAAAATGTTGGATGAAAAAGTCAGAAAAAAAAGAATTAAGCTTTATGCATATAATATAAATTATACAAATTCCCAAAGATTAAAAGAGAATTTGATGTCTTTTAAAAATTTAAATAAAGATTTTTATGAAGATATAATTAAAAATGATTTAGATTTAATTAAATCAAAAAAAAATTTAGAAGTAATTAAGGATGATGCAATTAAAGAAAGTATTTATGCAAATAAAACAGTTCCAGAAATATGGAAAAATAAATTAACATATAGACAAGAAGTTCATAAGACAATTACTAATGATGCAAACTTTGCAAAATATATAGGAGGAATTAAAGAGGAAGAAAAAAATGATTTTAATATTGAGATTCCTGTTGATTTAAAAACTTATTCACAAACAACTTATCATGACAACGAAAATGATAAAAATAAAATATTTAGTTTAAATAATACTCTTAATCCAAGTATTGAGGGAAATACTAGTTTAAATAAATCAAAAGATGATAATTCCCATGAGAAACATCAAAAAAAATTAAATTTTTTTAAAACAATAAATCAACATATTAATGAAAAACTGATTGCAATTAAATTAGATGAATACAAAACAAAATATAATATGAATAATTTTATGAGTGAAATTAAAAATAATAGGACAATACAAGGGAAAGATAAAGAATTATTATTAAAAAAACCTGATTTTATAAAAAAAAGAGAATCCAATTATAGAAATTATTTAAAATCTATAATTCAAAATGAGAAAGTTAAAGTTTTAAAAGAATCTATTTATGTTAATTTATTACCTCCTAAAGAAAGAATGGATGAAATTGATATAAATAAAAATAAATTAAAAAAATTGAACTTAACTGTTCCTAAAAGAATAGAGTTACTTGATAGTGGATCTCCTGAATATGATAATCTACCTAAAATTACTAATCCATTAGTAAGAAGAGATTTAGAATTAATTGATTATTATGGTCCTAAATATGTCCATTGTAAATTTTGTCATAGAAGAAATTTAGAATATTATGAAAATTTAGAATGTAATAATTGTTTAAAATTAACAAGTTATTTAAAAAAGGTTAGATTAGGAGATAAAGATAATGATAAAAAATAATACAAAAATAAAATTTTTTACGGCTGATATCTTTTCTATTAATAAAATTTTTTTAATAAATAGTTAAAAATTAAATTTTTAAAATTCTTTTCCTAAAAAATATATATATATTTATTTAAAAAGTTTTAAATATTTTTAGAAAACCTTAATTCATTTTCAATTTGTATATAGACTTTTGAATTAAAGTTTTAAATATATCGTCTAAATTATATTTTTTTTTGTCCAAATTCTTTATTAAATTTTATATCTTCAAAAATTTATTGAATTCTCTTTCAGTCATTTAAGTTTTATTTTGAATTAAAATATTCATTGTTTATTTAACGATTCTTCTTTCATATTTTTTAATAAAAATAAAAAACTAATTAAAATAAATAAATATTCTCTAATTGAATCTGAAACTATCATACATCTTCAAATTACATAATTTAATATCTCAAAAATAATCTAATAAATAAAGAACTTAAAAAATATTCTAAATTATATTTTTTTATAAATTTTTTTTTCCATCTATATATCTTCTTCATATCCAATCAAAGAAATAAAATTATTTAAATGATCATCTATTTTCTATTTAAGAGTCATAATATTAAAGAATAATTTTTTTATTATGTATGGAGTTTTTATTTTTTTCTTTTATTATTGTAATTGTTAATGTTATCTTTTTCTTTGAAATATAAAATCATCAATCATTCTAAAATTTTATGTCAAAAGTTTATATAATTATTTTGATTAGAACTAGTTTTTCTTAAAATTGAAAAAGGGAATTGATTTATTATAAAATTGATATTTTATTTTTCAATCATAAATTCCAGAATTGTAAATTTCTGATTTTCAAAGAAATATATGATTTAATATAATAATTAAAATTAGTTAAAATTTTAGAACAATTAATAAAATAAGATTTTTGAAAAAAGTATTAGAAATTATAAAAATATTAAATAATTGCAAAAATTGATAAACTAGAAAAGTTCGAAATATTGATTTGGATACTTTATAATTTCAAATGAAAATAAAAATACTCAAATATATTCTAATAAAAAAGTAAAATAATTCGATAACACTATGATTGCAAAAAAATAAGATGCATTATCTCTAAAAAATTTTTAATTATATATATTTTTCAAATTATATAAATATTTTATCAAATATTTAATTCATCTTAATAAATTTATATTCACAATATCATATTTTTTTATATGAATTTTCTAATCATTTATATATAAATATATATAAAAATTGTTCTCATTTAAATTTCATATAATTCGAATTCTTTAATTATATCTAATACTAATTTTATTGTTATTATTATTATTTTTACTTAAGATAATATTTGAACTTAAATTAAATTGATTTGATAAATGATTATGAATTAAATTTTCGTTATTGTTAAGATTATTATTCTTATTTATATATTTTTCTTTGCTCAATTCCATTTTTTTATTTCTATTTTCTGTATTAAATTTATTATTCATTAAATTTTTATTTGATTTTAATTTTTGATTGTTTTCTAAAACACTAATATCTTTTATAAGTTTATCAAAGCAAGAACTTTTATTGAAATTATTAAAACTTTCATTGTTTATACTCATTGAAACTTGTAAAGAATTTTCGGAATTTTTGGAAGTAGGATTCTTCAATAATTTATTTCTTGAAGAAAGGAATTTTTTTTTTAAACGTTGAAGTTTAATTGAATTTATTGTGTTATGATGATAATTTGTTAAATTTGAAGGACATATATCACTTATAACTTTCTTTTTTGGAATGTTAAAAAATATATCTTCATCATCAAATTGAATTTCACTATTAGAATTTATTTTTAAAATGATATTACTTTTGTTTTTTTTATTATTATATTTTTCAAGAAAAATATTACTGGTATAACTTCCATTTAAATTTAGATTATTAAAATCAGTTAATAATATTTCTTTATTATTTTCTTGGTTTTTCTCTTGATGAAAATAATTATTTTGAGTAATATTAGGGTTATCATGATTTAAATATGATTTTCTTATCATCTGAAATTTTTGTTCTCTTGATAATATTATTCTCCCATTTTCATCATATTGAATTTCCTCAATTTGATTGAAATATTTGTTTTTTAATGATTTAAATTTATCTTTATATCTTATTTCCTCTTTTTCTTTATTTATTGAATTTTGTTTTATATTCTCTGAATTCATCTCATCTACTTTTTTATTTGAAATGAGCTTTTCTAAACTATCATTTTGATTTTTTTCTTTATTTTCTTTTTCTTTAAAAGATAAATTGTATTCTATTTTAACTTCATTTTTTATTTCACTAATATTAAGTATTTCATTGAAATGAGAATTTTTATATTTTTCTTTTATATTTTCTAAATATTTTTGATTTAAATTCATTCCTCTTAATATTAAACTTCTTTTTTTTATAATATGACTTAATTCTTCAGAACTCATATTACTAGTTTTAATTGTACTTACCTGTTTTATCCATGCTCTCTCATTTATTTCCTCTTGATTTTCCATTATTTGGGTGTTTGTTGTAGTCATTTATTTGTTAAAATAAAATAATTATTTTATATATTAGTTTGTAATTTTGTTTGAATATAATATTTTAATTTTTTTTCTACATTTTAATAATAATTATATATAAAAAATCAAAATTATAAATAAATATCAGGTATATTTAAATATTGGAAAATAATTTTCCTTTATTATTTTTTAAGAAATTTTTTTAAAAAGAGTTTTTACTAAGAATATTAAGTCAAATTTTTAAATAAAAAAATTTTGAAATGAGAGAACATTCAGAATTTAATAAAAATGCCCAATTATTATCATTTTAAAAACATATTTGCTTATAAAAAGTTAAAAATTAAAAATTTAAATCAAAAATGCTTTTGATATTAAATCTTTTAATTAAGAATAAGATAATTTATCTTTAAAAAATATTCATATTGTTTATAAAATTGGTTGAAAAATAGTATTTATTATAATCATATTTTACTTTTACAAATTAAAAACACAGAAATTAAATTTAATTTATTCAAAAATATTACAAAAAGTATAATTTAAACATAACATTTTTATTAAACTAATAAATTAAAGTTAAAGTTATTTAAACTATAGTCTTTTGAATTTATATAATCTTTTTATTTACATTTAATTTTTTCTTTTTTAGTTTTCAATAAAAACGATATATTCTTATTCTTAAAGGTTATTCATAATAAATTGATTTAATAATCTTGAAAAAAATATTAATTAAAAATATAAAAATGAAGTTATTTAACTGGAACAAAAGATTTGTGAGATGATTATTATAAAACAATCTCTTAAAGTAAGGATTCGAATTTCAAATTTTTATTTTTCTATTTTTTAAAAGAAATTGAATTACGTTTTCATAAAAGCCAATTTTGAAAATATAATTTCTAATATAATTTCTTTTAATATTATTTAAAATATAATATAATCTAACATTGTTATTATATTATTAAAAGAGAATTTTTTCTAAATTAATTTAAAAAATATTGAATCAAAGAATTAGCCAAATATCATTATTTTAATATTTTTAATTCAAATTAAAAAAAATTTTAATTAAGGTTGTAAATAATTTAAAATAAGTAAATTATATTTTATTGATTGTTTTATTTTATTTTTTATCTAACTTTTTTCACAATTGAATCGCTATATAAATCAGTAAAAATAATTTTTAATTAAATCAGTGATTTTTGATAAATGTAATTACTATTTAAATGATTATTTGTTTTAAAATTATTATATTAAGAAGATATCTAATTAAGATTATTATTACTTTTATATTTTAAGAATGTTTTGATATTATTCATGTTAAAAAAATTTGAAAAATTGATTAAAGCACATAAATGTTTTAATCAGTAAATTATATTAGTTAAACATATTAAATGTCAAATTTTAAATTAGAAAAGTGAAATGAAGTTATAATTAATTTTCCTTAAATATTAAATAAATTCTTTTTTCAAAAATTAATGGTTATTTAACATCATTTATTTAAAGGAAAGTTACAAAGATATTTCATCAATGATTTAGAAAAAGAATAGAATAAAATAGTGTAAAAAAATTTCTAAACTATATCAAATGTGTTTAAGGAAGATAAAAATTGCATTTCATAAAAATTAAAATCAAAAGAAAAAATAAAGAAAAAGAAAATGGTGTATTAAGAATATAAAAATATGATAAATAAATTTTAAATTAATGTATAAAAAACAAAAAAAGAAACTTCTCAAATTATTTTAATAAGATTAAGATTGAAAAATTAAATTTGAATATTTAGATACTAATTTTTTTTTATAAAAAGAAAATTTAATCTTTTAAAGAAATAAGAAAAATATTATATTTTTAATATATTTATTTTAATTTTTTAATGTTTATTTAAAGATAAAAACTTTGTAGTGAAAATTAGAACTAATAAAACGTAAGCTCTTCTAAATAAATAACTTATTTTCATATTTTAATAAACAAAGGTTTTTAAACATTTATTTCCATTAAAAATAAAAAATAAAGTAAAAATAAACAAAATAATTCAAAATTAACAAAAAAAAATTTTTTATTTAATAATTAATATAATATAATAATAGGAAAATTTAAAATTCACAATAAAATAAAAAAAAATCCAATAACTCTAAAAAACTGAAAACTCTTTGAGAATAAATTTCCCAAGATTAAACCTGATAAATATCTAAATATCCAGATGTAAAATTTCATCATAATTCAAATATGAATACAGCATCAGCAATAATAAAACATTAAATTACATCATATGTAAATATAATTGTATAAAAGAAAAAATGGAAAAAAGAAATTAAAACTAAAATGGGTGGAGGATTTAAAATATTTGGAGATATATGTGGATGGATAGGAACAGTTATTTCTATCTGCTTTTTCATTGCACCAATTCAACAATATATTTCTTTAATTCAAGGAAAAATTCCTGTAAGTGATGTCCCTGGTCTTATGCTGGTGTTTAATGAGTTTAATACGGTGTGTTGGGTTGCATATGGTTTAAGACAAGGATTATTCCAATCTTTTATTTGTAATTTAATTGGAGGTCTTATTACCTTAATTTATCTTCTTATTTTCCTTTGCTATTTCGCTGAATTAAAAGTTATGTGGTGTTGTGGTTTAATTATTCTTGCTCTTGACCTTGATCTCGAATTCTTCTGGATTTTCTATAAAATTATTAAAAATCTTGCTGCTGTTGGTTATTTCACTATGATTTTCAATATTCTTATGTATGCAGGTACATTAGAAAAATTAGGAAGAGTACTTTCAACTCATAATTATAATTTAATTCCAATTCTTATTTCAATTCTTATGTTAATCAATTCAGTTATGTGGCTTATTTATGGTATTGCTTATAATAATGCACCAACTATGATTCCTAATGCTATTGGTATTGTCTTCCAAGTCATTGCTATTGGTTTATGGGCTTATCTCAGAGCTAAATATCCTGATGCTGGACAAGGAGAAGCTGGTGCTGGTGGAGAATCATCACCACAAACTGATAAACCTGAAGAAAAAGCTGAAGGAGAAGGACAAGGACAAGAAAGCCCTGATGCTGCTAAACCTGAAGATGAAGGACAAAATGTTGCTAATGATCTTCTTGGTGCTTAAAAATAAGGTTTTTACAGTTTGGATTTTATATATTGTTTTAAATATTAAATAAAAGGTGATTTTTTTTTTTATGTTTTTTTTATTTTTGTTTTTTTTTTTTTTTTTGGAGTTATTTTTTTATTTTGGGTTTTTTTTCTCATTTTTAATTGGGTTTTTTGGGCTTTATTTTGGTTTTATTGGGTGTTGGTTATATATTAATTTTTTTTTTTAAATTTTATAGAAACCGAAATTAATTATATTAATTATTGAAGTAATTATAAATATTATTTAAATTCTAATAATAATATAAATTATTATAAAAGTAAAAAAATAATTTTATTTTTTATTTTATATTTTTTTACTCATAAAAAAGTAATTGAATTAAAAAAATTTTATAAACAATGATTAAACAAAAACAAAATATTTTATAAAAATAACACTCAACAATATTTTTTTTCCAATATCTTTATGGTTAGTTTCAACATATTTTTTTTATTATTATTTAAAGAATTATTTGAAAGAATATAAGTTTAAATAATTATATAATCTTTTAAATATCATTAATTTTTATTTATATCATTATTAACTTCATTTTTTTAAAATCCTTAAAATAATTCATTGAATACTAAATTAATAATTTCATAATCTGAAGCACTAATTTCAAAATATAAAAGAATATTTTCTTTACAAAATTTTCCTCTTCTTCTTTTGCTATTAATTGTTTTGATATAAATCACTTTTATTTGCAAGTTTTCCAATAGTTATTTTATTTTATTATTATATATATTATCAAAAACACTTTTTTACAAAAAATTAATTCTTCAAATTATTTTTTTCGGTCATATCACAAACTATTAATGCAATTTTTTAATTCTTTTATCAATATATATTTATTACTCTAAATTCTTTTTTTCTAACTATATTTCATAATTTTAAAGTTATTTTTTTCATTAAATTCTAATTATTGATTTATCAGTTTATTTATTAAACATTTATTCTGTAGTAAATGATTAGTTAATTGATTGGTTAACAATACTTTTTTCTTCTATTATTATATATTTTGTTAATTTCATTTTTTTTTATAATTATATTTATTTGTTTAATTGAAAAGGAATCATTACTATATTTTTAATTAAATTAAATAGTTTTATTGTTTAAATAAAATATATTACTTTTAAAATAATAGAAGATATTTTATATTAAACTTATTTTTATATCATTAATTTTGAATTCATTTTTATTTGGATATTAAAATAGTTTATATTAATTAATTTATTTAAAAAAAAATAAATTTTAATTGACTAAAAATATGAAACAAAAAGACTCAATAATACATTCTTCTTTAAAAAAATTAATAAACATTTATAACAATGAAAACAATATAAATATAAAAGAGGAAGAAAACATTTTTAAAAAAGAATATTTCTGTAATGAAGAATGTTACAACAAATTTATAAATATAATTTCAAAAATGAAAAATAAAACATTAGACTACACAAAAATCGATTGGTCAAAACATGAAAAATCAAATAATCCAATATTTAATTTAGTTCAATATTATTATAATTTAGGATTAAATTCTATTACAAAAAATAAATAAATAAAATATTTACATTATTATAAATAACTATTAAAAACAAAATCTAATTATCATTAAGTTTTGTTATTACTTGATATTCAGAACTTATATTATAATTAACTAAAGATTTTCTTAATAAATTTTTCTTTTTTTTTAAATCTTCATTTATTTCAGGTAAAAGTATTTTATCACAATAAATTGAACTATAATTAGGAGAATAATTTCTCATTGCATCAATTCTTTTTTTAATAATATTTTTTTCTCTAGATATCATTTTTTTAAAATTTGGAACAGAAATATTTTTATTTCTTTTAATTTGAATATATGAATCTCCTAAAGGTTTATTTGTCATTATATCAGGTCTAGATGAATATTTATCAAAAGACATTGCATGAATAAAATTTGACTTATATAAATAATTTAATGATTTTTTTTTTAAAATGTTTTTCGTAAATAATTGTTTTAATTTATTGTTATTAATTTCTATATTATTATTTTTTTTCTTTATTGGTTGTAATATATATTGTGGAATATGTTTATCTATTGATTCATACTTTGGTTCATAATAACACATTGAAGGTGTTTTTTTTTTCATTTTTTGAATATAATTTAATATTCTTGTATTTGGAAAAAATTTTTTATTTTTTTTTGTTCCTTGTATTGAACTAAATAATGTTGGTATTAATGATTTTTCTTTATATTTTTTTATAGAATCTTGTAATTCTTTTGAAATATTTTTTATTTTTTCATTTGAAAAATAATTTTCATTTTTATAATTTTTATCATTATTTATTATATCATCTAAAATATTTTCTGTTGATTTTGTGTTTTCTTTTTTTATTTCTTTTTTATTTATTTCTTTATTGTTTTTTGGAGTTATTAATGAATATAAGATATTTCCTGCAATAAATTTTCCATATAATCTTCCTGTTGATGATATGTTTTCATATTTTATATTTTCTAATTCTTCTATTATAGATTGAAATTGGGTTTTTTTTATTGACATTTTTTTTTTTTTTTTGTAAATAAAATTTTTCGAAACTATTTTTTTTTCTGTATTTATATTTAAATAACTATTAATACATAAAGTATTTTTATTCATTAAAAAATAAAATATAAAAATTCTATTTATTAAAATTAAAAAAGTATTAAAAAAAATATATCATAAAAAAATTCAAAAAAAACCTTTTAAAAAAAATGTAATATTAAATTTAAAAATACATAATATTCCATTAATTAAATATAATTATTTACTAAAATAAAACTAAAATTAAAAAAATTTAATTTTGATTATTATTATTACTATTATTATTATTATTACTTACAACTTTTGATTTAGGAGGATACATTCCATTATAAACAATAAATCCAATAATCATAGAAGCTCCAATAACATCACTAAAGAAAATTTTTTCATGAAATAAAAATGACCCAAGAAAAAAAATAATAACAACATTAAGATAAGTAACAGGCATTAATTTAGAAATTTCAATATATTTAAATGCAATAGAAGTAAAATAATTACATAAATAAAAAACAATTCCATTACTAATTGAATAAACACAATAAATAAAATTAGAAATCCCAAAATTAAAACTAAAAAAAGAAAAAAAAAAACCAATTAAAAGACTATAAACACCAAAATAATAAGTTTGTTCTTCAGGAGATAATTTTTCATTACATAATTTTTTTTGTCCAACATTTCCTAAAGAAAACAAAGATACATTAATAATTAAACTAAAAATTCCAATTAAAATATTTCCATTATGATTAATTTCATTTGTACTTTCAGGATTTCTTTCATTTAAAATAATAATACTAGAACCAGTAAAACAAATAATAATACCATAAAGATATCTTATATAAAATTTATCACCTAAAATAAAAATAGACATAATTATAGTTAATAAAGGATTCATTCCACCAACAATTTGACAACTTGAAAGACGAAAAATTGAAAGTGCTTTCATCCAAGTTACAATACAAATATAAATACCAACATTTCTTATGTAAAACCATAATTTATTTTTTATTTGATTTGGTTTTATTATTTCTATATTTTTATATTTACACATTAAATATCCTAAACCAACTACACCTATATTTCTCCAAAATATAAAACTGTTTATTTTATAAGTTTTTGGAAACCAAATGTGATAAGTTTTTAATTGAAGTCCTTGGATTGCCCAAACAAATTGAGTTAGGATACATACTATATATGCGAAGTTTTCGTTTTTACGTTTTAGTGAGAGGAATTCTTCGTTTAGTAAATCACTTTTCATACTTAGGATTTCGGATTTTAAATCTTTTTGAGGGGACATTTAATATTTTTTTTTAATAACAATTTTTTTTATATGGTTTTTTATTTTTTTTTTGATATTTTTAGAAAGAGTAAAATTAATTCTTTTTTTAGTTGGTTTTTTTTTGGAATATTATATTTCTATTTTTAGGGTTTATAATTGAGAAATAAAATTTTTAATGGTTTTTAGTTTTTAAAAATCTTTTGTTATTAATGATTGATTGATTAATAAAAAAATATAAGTAAAAAAAAAATAAAATTTTATTTTAATTTTTACCATAAAATTTAAAAATTATTATTCTCCAAAATATTATATGTAAATTATATTTTTTTATATTATAAAATGTTTTAAAATTGATAATATTATATTCAAAAATTAAAAAACCAAGATGCAAAAATCCTTTATTTATCTTTTTTTTTCTTTTTATCAACCAAACCTTCTCCTTGACCAATATCACCATGTTTCCTAATATCATCATCTTTCTTAGAATAACCTTTTCCATGTTTATCTTTATCAATTTTCATATTTTCAATTTTTAAACATAATTCATCAGTTAAACCATTTTTTTTTCTATACTCATCTCCTTTCTTAAAATATCTATCTTGCATTTCTAATAAAAATTGTTGTTGAGGTCCTAAAATTGATCCAGGTCTACAAATTCTAATATAACCAATAAAAGCAGCAGCTGGGAATTTATAATGTTTCATAGCATACATTGCAATTAAAGTACCAGTCCTTCCTAAACCAGCTTTACAATGAACAGCAACAGCTTTTTTTTCTTTTTCACAAATATTAATAAAATTATCCATTATTTCAACACTTGGAGTAGAACCATCTAAAAAATACATATCAACATGTTTAATACCATTTTTAACAAATTTTTCTTTATCATAAACAGGTTTATTTAATCTAACAACTAAACCAATATTCCATTTTTTAAATATTGGTACATAATCTTCAGGTGTATATGTACGATAACCTTCAGAATCATATTGTGATGCTGAAGGTGATGAAAAAGCTAAAAATTTACCAGGTATAATCCAATTCATATCACCATTATCAACATTAGCATATTCTTCATATTCTTTTGGTTTAAATGTTTTAGGATCATACCAACCTAATTGAATAGCATATTCTAATCCTCTTAAACAATCTAATATTGTACATGGATATGTACATTCACCACATATTGCATCTCTAAATGGAGTAAATGGTGGTTTTACATTTGAAAAAAAGTCCCATGCTTCTTCTGCTTTCTTATGTCTACAAATTACTAAGTATGCTCCCATTAAATATGCTGCATTTGCTCTTTTTTTAAAATCTAAACTTGTATAATGGTAAATTTTGTGCTTTTTAAAATCTGGATTTTGCATTATTTTATCTACTTCCATACAATATTTGTGTGTTTGTGCTAAGTTTAATGGACCAAAATCATCGAAGAATGCTTCGTATACTAAATTCTCATCTATACAGAAGTAAAAGGCTTTTGAGGTTTTACATTTTGGTGCTGTTGAATCTGATATCCAGTATAAACGACCTTTTTCTATTTCTATTGCTTCATTACGGGATTTTTCTGACATTTTGAAGTTTATGTTTATAAGAAATTAAATATTTATTTTTTTTTATTTTTCAATTTTTTATACTTTTAGGTTTTTAATTTTTTTTTTTTAATTTTAATCAAAAAAATAACAAAATATGAATTAATGATGTTAAAAAAATATTCTAGCCTTATCAAAAAGATAAATGAATATTAAAAATATTCAAATAATTGAAAAAATGAAAAAAAATAAAATCACTTTAAGAAATCAATATAATCAAAAAATTGCTTTGAACTTTATTTTTTTATTTTGTATTATTTTTAATATAACATTGTTTTAATTTGCTTTGTATTTTTGTTAAATTGATGTTTTTTAAATATAAATGATAAAAAAAATTATTTTTCATATATTTTTAATTTATACAATAGCTTTTACAATCATTAAAAAAGTCCTATACTTTTCATATAAAAATTATTTTTTAAAAATAGAAAATATTATAAAATAATAAAATACTTTTATTTTTTTAACTAAGATTTTTAAAATATTATTTTTCTTAATTATAAAAAAACCTCAAACCAAATCCTAATAAAAAACCTAAAATAAAAAGACAAAAAAAAAAAAATAAAAAGAAATTAAAAACCCTAATAAACTAAGGTTCCTTTTTTTCCTCTTCTTTCTTTTCTTCTTTTTTCTCTTCTTTTTTTTCTTCCTTATTTTGACTTTGTAAATTAGGTTGATCCACAACTTGGAAATTAAATTCATTAAATTTATTCTCAAGTAAAAAATTAGCAGCCAACTCTTCATTCCCTTCACAAGCTCTAAGAGCTTGTAAAGCTTCAGCATCACTAAATCCTCCAAGTTCCTTTAATCTTTTTATAGCTTCACTTTCTTCTTTAGTAATCATAATAGTATCAGAAGAAGGTTGTCTAACTTCTCCTAAACCTGGAATTCCTAAATCCATACTTTGTGAAAATTGTTGAAAAGCTCTTATATCATTTTCATTAGGTTCACCTTGTAATAAATTTTTAAATTCTGTTTCATTTTGTTTTATTCTTTCAAATAATTCTGGATCATTATTTTGAATATTCATTAATATTGTTTGTAATGCTTCTGGTCGATTATGACAAAGTACTTTTATTACACTTGCTATATGTGATAAATCATTACTATCATTTTCTATATTTTCATTTGAGAAATTTGGTAAATCTGATGGGATACCATTTGTTAAAAATTCTACTGCTAATTCTATATTTCCTTGTGCTGCTTTTACTGCTGCTTCAGCTTCACTTTTTGGATAACCCATATCTGCTAAATTATTTATTTGTTCTGTGTAATCTTTTTCATTTGTTTTTGGTTTTGTTTCTTCATCTTTTTTATTTTCTTCTTTTTTTGGTTCTTCTTTTTTTGGTTCTTCTTTATGAACGTTTTGTACTTTTGCTTTTGTGTTCATCATTATAATAACGTATTCTTCTTTTATTTGATATGATTCTAATGTTTTTGTATCGTCTAATACTACTCCGTTGTATAGTAATTTTAGGTTGTTTGAATCGAAACCATGAACTTTTTCTATTTCTTGTTTTAGTTCTTTTATTGTTATTTTATCTGATGGTACTTCTACTATGTGAGGAACTTGTTTTATATTTTTTATTATTAGCTTCATATTTTTTTTTAATATGTTTTTTTATATTCAAATTGAATTATTAAGGTTTAATTTTTATTTTTAAAAAGAGGTTTTTTTATTTCTTTTTTTTTTTTTTTTTTTTAATTTTTTTTAAATTTTTTTTTGATTATTATTTATTTTTTTTTTTTTTTTTTTTTTTTTTTTTTTATTTTTTTTTTTTTTTGAGGTTAATTTTTTATTTTGGGTTTTTTTTCTCATTTTTAATTGGGTTTTTTGGGCTTTATTTTGGTTTTATTTGGTGTTGGTTATATATTAATTTTTTTTTTTAAATTTTATAGAAACCGAAATTAATTATATTAA
>JAEEGK010007622.1_pt1 | contig 25772 bp, 16 predicted proteins | sample 8958771 | NCBI WGS metagenome assembly JAEEGK01 (sample SAMN16246547, study PRJNA631951) | gut metagenome | biome: gut microbiome; feature: rumen; material: SC-attached | host: Bos | place: Iran: Karaj | collected 2018-10
AGAAACATGTACTTGTCCGCATCACCTACATTGGCTACAAGACGGTGTGGCAGCTCAGCGAAAAGGAGGATATGGGCACTATCCAGTTGCAGCCTGAGACGCATACGATTGGCAACGTGGCAGTGAAGGGAACCGTGCCGCCCTACAAGATGACTTCGGGTGGCGTGACTGTAGAGGTCGAACACTCCATCCTGCATGATGTGGGGACGGCAGATGACCTTCTATCGATGCTTCCACTTGTACAGGGACGCGATGGAAAGTTCGAGGTATTGGCCAAGGGAGAGCCGGAGATCTATGTGAATAACAAGAAGGTACGCGATCCCCATGAACTGAAGCAACTAAAGTCGAAGGATGTTAAGAACGTCGATATTATCACCGCACCCGGTGCACAATACAACGCCGAGGTGAATGCCGTGATTCGCATCAAGACACTCAAGGCGCAGGGCGATGGCTTCAGCTCTCAGGCCTACAGCGAAATATCGCGCAACAACCAGTGGAACAACTACGACGACATGACCTTGAAGTATCGTACGGGCGGGCTGGAGATGTTTGGCAATGCTGCATTCGACTATGGCCATTACAGTAACGACCAGGACCTCGTTCAGGAACTGCATATCAAGAAAGACCTGTTCTCGGGTGATGCCACTTTGCCCATCAGGAGTAGCTGGACACAGTTCCGGTATCAAGCAGGAGTGAGCTATGACTTCAATACAAACCATTCGATTGGACTGAGCTTTTCGTCACAAAAACTGCTTGACAACGGCTTCAAGTCTGATATGAAGCAGCACTATTGGAAGAACGGGGCCTATTACGGCGATGTTCGTCTGAAAACGGATGTTCAAGAACTTGACAAGCCCGTATGGGAACTGAATACGTATTATGTGGGAAAGGTCGGGAAATTGGGCATTGACCTGAATGCCACCCTACTGCGACGCGCATCGGAGGACCATCTTGACCAGCGGGAGTTCAGCGAGGAATTGGGCGACCGAACCATTACAACTGAGACATGGGAGGACAATAAAATGCTAGCTGCCAAGCTGGTGTTGAGCTATCCTATCTGGAAAGGAGTATTGAATGGCGGATCAGAGGCTACATCTACACTGAGCCATGGACATAACTTCAACGAAGAGAAGATCATCCCGGAGTCCGACACCGAGATGATGGAGAGGAATGTCGCCGGCTTTGCCGAATACGAGTTGCAACTGGGTCATTGGCATCTGAATGCAGGTCTGCGCTATGAACATGTGTCGGCCGATTACCATTCGTTCGGCATCTGGCAAGAAGAACCCAGCCGCACTTACAACGACTGGTTTCCCAACTTGTCGGTGGCATGGCAGAAGGAGAAATGGAGTGCCCAGCTGAGCTACGGCAAGCGCATCACACGCCCTCCCTATAATATGCTGAGTTCGATGATTGTTTATGACAGTCGTATGTTCTATGAGGGCGGCAATCCGCTGCTGCGTCCTTCGGTACGACAGAGCATCGACTTGAACCTGACTTATTCGTGGCTGACTTTCGTCAGCGGCTTCACGCGCGAAAACGATCTCTTTACCCACATAGGTAGAGTATATGACGAGGAGAAAGAGATTTGTATATTTCAGCCTGTCAACTTCGACCATCAGGATCGCGTCTATGCCACCCTCGTCGCTTCGCCAAAGGTGGGATTCTGGCAACCTACTGTCACGCTGCACTACTATCAGCAGATGTTCGATGCCGAAGGGTACGGCGCTCCAAAGAAACTGGATAAGCCTGAATTCAGTTTCGACCTGATGAGCTGGTTTGTGGTTAGTCCCAGCACCAAAGCGCTTTTGCAAGTCAATTATACCGGCAGCAACCATTGGGGATTCATGTATCGTGGCAGCAACTTCGCGGTGAATGCTCGACTGCAGACTTCCTTCTGGAAGGGACGTTTGACGGGCACGCTTTATGCCAATGACATTTTCCGTACATCGAGGACAAAGGTCATCACGTATTATGCCATCGGCAAGACTAATCAGGATGTATATCAATACACGCAGCAGGTGGGCATCTCCCTGTCGTACAATTTCAATGCCTCCCGCTCGAAGTACCGTGGCACGGGTGCAGGAAATGACGAGAAGAGCCGATTGTAGCAAGATAAGTAAAGTGTAATATGTAGTAATAAGTGTAAAAGAGCCGAATGGATTTAGGAGGAATCAGCGGGAAAGTCACTTTTCCGCTGATTTTTTTGCGTTTTTAATCCCTATTATCTCGGTGGAATCATTAATTGCTTGAATGAGATCCCTATTGAAAATGAGGTTCAGAATACCACGTTCACATACTGATACCGCTACCTAATACTATGGCATTGTTACTTCTTTACAATACACCTGCCAATTCATTCTTATTTATGACAAGAATAAATGTGTTTTTGCTCAATAGGTAATATCGATTCACTGATTCTCATTACTAGTAAAATTGTAGGCTTATTGAGCCATTTCCTCCAATATTTCTGAAATGCTAAGCAAAATAAAAGATTTTTCCAAAGAAAAAGCCATTAAAAGTTCAATATTATTTGAATATTTCAAAAAAAACTAGTATCTTTGCGCCCGAAATTAAAATAATTACACTGCTGAAATGACTCAGAATATCGAAATAATACCTACTCGCGAACGCGAACTCATCATACGATTGATTGACGATGATGAGAAGGCTTTTTGCGAACTTTATGCAGATTATAAGGAGAAACTTGTATTCTTTGCTATGCAGTATCTCAAATCGCGAGAGTACGCGGAAGATATTTTTCAGGATGCATTTACTGTTATCTGGCAGAGTCGAAAATTTCTCAACCCCGATGCCTCGTTTTCTTCTTTTCTATATACTATAGTCAAGAATCGAGTGTTAAATCAACTTAGGGAGATTGATAAATTTGAAGAGATAAAACATGAGATACTGATAAATGCCGTCGATTATTCCGATGATACAGAGAAGACGATTGTCAGCAATGATCTTTATTCTATCATTCAAAAAGCCCTTTTACAACTAACTCCTCGTCAACGGCAAATCTTTGACCTAAGTCGAACAGAGCACTTGTCTCATAAGGAGATAGCTAATCGACTGGGCATTTCTGTAAACACGGTACAGGATTCAATCTCTATTTCGCTAAAAAAAATTAGGGTATTCTTGAAAGATAACTCTATACAATCGGCAGATATGGTATTGCTCTTGTTAATCCTGAACAACTTTGGGTAGAAGCTGATATATTTTTAGTTGTTATTCGCTTTTTCATCATTGATGGGAATCTTTTCGTCTTCTATGTAAGCGATTCAATAGAAAAGAATTAGAAATAAAGCCCTAAGGAGGTTCTATCTGCATCTATTTTTACTTATTATTTTAATATCATAGCGACGTTAAATCAGAGTATTTGACGTCGCTATGATTCTTTCTATGCTCTTTCTCAAACAAAGAAATTTGTTAATAAATATTAATTATTTTGATTGCAAACCATAGATAATATACATTTTTGTGTATTATTGATAAAAACGATACAAATATGAAAACTAGTAAAGACCAGGTTTCTCTATTGCGTAGATATGTTGATGGTCTATACACAAAAGAAGAGGCGAACAGACTGTTTATTCGGTTGAAGCAGTCGGTTTTTCTAAAAGAGGTAAGCGAGGAGATGAATAGAGATTGGTTGGATATAAATAGTTCCAAATTGCAAGATTTGAATCGGAAAACACTTATCGAAGAGGCCAATTCTCTACTTAACAAGATTAAAACACCGAGAGTGCATGTAAAAAAACGATATACCTATTTTCTTCGCCCAACCGCTTATATCGCAATATTTTTATTATTGATAGCCTTATCAATATCATTGCTACACCTGCTAGGATCAAAGAAGTTAGAAATGACTTCAGAGTATATAGAAGCCACCACTTCGACAGGCGAAAAGAAGGATTTGGTACTGCCGGATGGAACCTCCGTTACACTTAATGCATGTTCAATGCTAAAATATCCAAAAACATTCAATGGCGAAAGTCGTCAAGTTGAATTAAAAGGAGAAGCCTTCTTTAATGTTAGTCGCAAAAAAAAGCCTTTTATCATCAATACTCGTCTATACGATGTTAAAGTGCTCGGTACAAAGTTCAATATTAAGATTTACGAAGAGGATGAGTTTTCTTCTGTCTCAGTCGAAAGTGGCAAGGTTCAACTAGATATGCTAGACGCTATGGTAAGATTGACCTCGGACGAATGCATTATACTTAATACTAAGTCGGGTGAGATGAAGAAAGAGATAGCAAAGGCAGATGCAAGTGGATGGCGATCGTCCAATTTGATCTTCTATCATACACCTATTGGAGATGTGGCTAACGCTCTTGAACGAAAATTCAATTGTTCTATTAAATTATCGAATGTTCAGAACAATATATATATGATAACAGGAGAACTCTCCGATACTACACTGGTATCTGCAATTCAGACCATTAGTTTCATCAGTGGCCTACATTACACCATCGATGGAAATAATGTAGAGATTATGAAATAGCAATTACTTTTTTTTTAACCAAATTACATTTTTTATACTCATGAGAATGAATCAAACATCAACTTTCAGTTTCCATCGGAAATGGTTTCTAGTGGGAGCATCTGTACTCATGATGAACATATTGCAAGGTACAGCAATTGCTCAAACACTAAAGGATAGTGGAATCACACTGTCTGTAAGCAATGAGAAGGTAGAACAAGTGTTTAGCAAGATCACTAACTTGACTAACTACAAGTTCATCTATGATCAGACAACAGTCAGCAAAATCTCCGATGTCACAATCAATGTGAATGATATGACATTGGACCAATTACTTGCAAGATTGACTTCTGAAACAGGACTGGTTTTCAAGAAGTCAGGTAAGACAATTGCGGTTAGCCCAAAGGTTGACCAATCAAAGAGTGCAAGTTCTACCAAAACTATCACTATCTCTGGTCAAGTTCTGGACGAATTAGGAGATGGTGCCATAGGAGCCACAGTGCAGGTGGAAGGTACCACTATCGGGACAATAACTGATATCGATGGCTTCTATTCGCTCGATAATGTGCCAGAAAATGCAATTATTATCATTTCTTATGTTGGATATGAGAATCAGGAACTTAGGGCGACTGACAGTTCATCTTTGGCAAATGTCCAACTGAAGGTTAATAATGAAGTTCTTGAAGAGGTAGTTGTCGTTGGCTATGGTACACAGAAAAAAGTTAACCTCACAGGTGCAGTTGCAACTATCTCTGCAGATGATATTAAGGATCGTCCTGCTTCCACTGCTGCAGGAGTACTTCAAGGTGCTGACCCCTCAGTAAATCTCACATTCAATACTGGCACGCTTGATTCAGACTATAGCATTGATATTCGTGGCGTTGCATCTGTCAACGGAGGTAGTCCTTTGGTACTTGCTGATGGTATGGAAGTAAGTCTCAATCAGATAAACCCAAACGATATCGAGTCTATCTCTGTTCTTAAGGATGCCTCTGCAGCTTCTATTTATGGCGCGAAGGCCTCATCTGGTGTAATCTTGATTACCACTAAACAGGGTAAGGATAAGGAAGGCAAAGCAAATGTTTCATATAGTGGTCGTGTGGGCTGGAAGCAGAACACCTCCACAACTGACTTCATTACTACAGGATATGATTATGTAGATATTGTTAATCGTTTCTACAAGTCATACAACAACAAGCTATGGCTATCCTACGACGATGAGGGTATGCAGATGCTCCAAGATCGTCGCAATGATAAAACTGAGAACTCTGCACGTCCATGGGTAACCACCGACCAAAGTGGCAAGTATATGTACTATGGAAACTTCGACTGGTACGACTATCTTTTCAATAGTACTCGTCCAGAACAGGAACACAATGTCTCAATTAATGGAGGTAACGACAAGGTAAGATACTACGTCAGTGGTCGTATTTTCGATCAAGATGGTATATTCAAGATTTACAAAGACAATTATCGTAACTATTCGTTTCGTGGTAAACTCGATGCAAAGCTCAATAACCGAATGAGCTATACAATGAATGTCAGTTACAATAACAATGAATACAAATATGCTGGCTACTACAACGAGCAGCAGACTCTCTATTTCTTAAGCTATAATCTGTTCCCCACCGTTGTGCCTCGCAATCCTGATGGTACTATAGTACAGTATATCAACCAAATGACAGGTAACTCGCCTCTTGGAGGTGGGCATGGCGGATATATTACTGCTAATCAGGCTCGAAATAGTCGCAACAAGAGCTCTTGGGTGTTGACTAATCAGTTTGACTATAAGATTCTTGACAATCTTGTGCTCACTACTAGCTATGCATACAAGCAGCAAACCCATGTGAACAAGTATCGTGGTATGCAATTTGATTATTCTCGTCAAGAGGGCGTTTCCACTTCGTTTAAGTCAGGAACTGTCTTTGACTATTACAAAGAGATGCATCGCACTATCTCCGATCATAACCTCAATATTTACGCCACTTATAATCAGACATGGAATAAGGCGCATAACTTCAAATTGGTAGCAGGTGGTCAATATGAAGATTATCGTAATGTGATGATTGATGCCCAGCGTAATGATTTGTTAAGTTCCGAGCTCAGCTCAATGAGTGTCGCTACTGGTGTTGCCACACTTACTCAAGAGATTGGGGCCTATCGAACTCTCGGATTCTTCAGCCGTGCGAACTACGACTTCAAGGGTCGTTACCTCCTTGAGGTCAGCGGTCGTTGGGATGGATCTTCCCGATTCGCAAGCAATGATCGTTGGGGTTTTTTCCCATCTGCATCAGCAGGTTGGCGCTTCAGCGACGAGGCATTTTTTAAGTCACTTCAAAAGGTTGTAAACAATGGAAAGCTACGATTCTCAGCAGGTAGCTTAGGCAATCAGCAGGTCGACTATTATGCATATTTTGATGAAATCTCTACAGATAACCAGATGTCCTATACATTCGACGGAGAAACAAAGGCATATTTTGCCAATGTTACTGATCCAAAATCGAGTAACCTCACCTGGGAGACTGTGACCACTTATGACATAGGTCTAGATCTTGCTTTCTTCAGCAACCGATTGAATGTTACGGCCGACTATTATATCCGCCAGACAAAAGATATGCTCACCACCTCTCTTACTCTGCCATCAGTCTTTGGAGCCAAGACACCAAAGGCAAACTGTGCAGATATGAGAACCAATGGATGGGAATTATATATGGGTTGGAGTGATAGTTTCAAACTCGTTGACAAGAAGTTTGGATACAACATTGCAGCAACTATCGGTGACTATAAATCGACCATTACCAAGTACAATAATCCAGACAAACTAATATCGGACTATTATGAGGGTATGACTTTGGGCGAGATTTGGGGTTATAAGGTAGCAGGTCTCTTTGCAACCGATGAGGAAGCAGCCGCATATCAAGCCAAAATCAATGATAAGAATGTCAATGGTCGTGTATATAATTCAAAGACAGAGAACAAGCTAATGGCTGGTGATGTCGAGTTCATTGATACTGATGGCGACAGTGTAATTTCTGAGGGGTCAGGTACAGTTGCCGATCCTGGTGATAAGAGCGTTATCGGCAACTCCCTACCGCGCTTCTCTTATACCCTCCGCTTGGGTGCCAACTACGAAGGTTTTGATTTCTCAGTCTTTTTCCAAGGCATAGGTAAGCAGAATTGGTATCCTACGCAGTATTCTTACAATTTCTGGGGGCCATATTCACTTCCATCGGTCTCTTTCATCGAGAAGGATTTTATTGACCGTTGTTGGAGCCCAGAGAATACCGATGGCTATTTTCCTCGTCAGCGTGGTAATCAGGCCTATAGTGGAGGTTCGTTGGCCACAGTCAACGATCGCTATCTCCAAAATGTAGCTTATCTCCGTTTGAAGAATATAACATTTGGCTACACAATTCCTTTTAGTAAAAAGTATATCAACTCAGCACGCATTTATTTCACTGGCGAAAATCTCTTCTGCTGGTCTCCTTTACGTAAGTATACAAAGAGTATAGACCCAGAGTTGACCAATACCAAGTCCACCTATCAAGCTGGATCGGGTAATGGCTATGGATATTCTCGAACATTCTCCCTAGGCATCGACATTACATTCTAAAAATTGAACAACAATGAAAAAGCACTATTATATATGCATGTTGGCCTTTATGGCCGGAGCAGCTATGATCTCTTGCGAAGAAAACTTAGATCTTGCTCCAGAAGATACATTAAGTCCAGGTATCTATTTTAGCAATGCTAGCCAACTCGAGCTTTGGACAAATCAGTATTATTCTCAGATGTCTTCAGCTGATGACTGTGCTCAGCAGTGTGCCGAAGACAACATAGATGCCGACCTCAGTGAGCTTCTAATGGGCCAACGTACCGCAGCTTCAGAGAACGGTTGGACTTGGACTATGCTTCGCAAAATCAATTATTATCTACAAAATTCAGGTAATTGTGAAGATATCAATGCCCGCACCCAGTATGATGGTGTATCTTACTTTATGCGTGCTTATTTTTATTTCAACAAAGTGCGTCGCTATGGTGATGTGCCGTGGTACAATCAAGTGCTTAATAGCGATGATGACGAGTTGCTGATTAAACCTCGTGATAGCCGTACACTTGTCATGGACTCTATTATGGTCGATATGGATCGCGCTATCGCAATGCTTCCAACTAAGAAGGATCAGGTTCATGTCACAAAATGGACTGCCCTAGCTCTAAAGTCTCGTATCGCCCTTTACGAAGGCACTTGGCGCAAATATCGAGGCATTGATGGTTCTGACAAGTTCCTTCAACTTGCAGTTGAAGCAGCAGAAGAGTTTATCGATAATAGTGGTTATAAGCTATATAATACAGGTAGCGAGCCTTATCGCACTTTATTTAATAGCATTGATTGCGTATCTGATGAAGTAATACTAACTCGCAAGTATAGTAATACAGCTAATGTAATGCATAGTATTCCATTCAATATAATAAATAATCGTCAGGGTTTAACGAAACGCTTTGTCAACCATTATTTAATGGCTGATGGAAGCTACTTTAGTGGCCAGGATGGATGGCAAACCTTGAATTATGTTAAAGAGACGCAAAATCGCGATCCTCGAATGGCACAAACAATACTTTGTCCTGGCTATATTCAGACTGGAGCTAAGGTTGTCAGCGTCAACGATATGGCTTCATGCACAGGATACCGCCCTATCAAATTTGTTGGTAATTCGGCTTATGATGGTGCAAGTAAGGCATTCTCTGATTTCCCTCTTTTCCGTGCAGCTGAAGTATACCTTAACTTTGCCGAAGCTAAGGCAGAACTCGGATCGCTAAAACAGAGTGATCTTGACAAGTCGGTTAATTTGATACGTAAGCGTGCTGGTATGCCAGATCTTCTCCTTGACTATGCAAATGCACACATTGATCCTTTGATGATGGAATATTATCCTAATGTAACCAAGGGTGCTAATACTGGTGTAATTCTCGAGATAAGACGAGAGCGTACTGTGGAACTTGTGATGGAAGGTTTTCACTTATGGGATATGTTTCGTTGGAAAGAGGGCGTACAGTTCACCAAACAGTTTTATGGCCCATACTTCGAGGGTGTTGGAGAATATGATCTTGATAATGATGGTACTTCCGATTTCTTGATTTATACCAATAGTAAGGGAGACTTCAAGGGTACTGCAATGAAACTTAACAAGGACATTTATCTTTCCGACGGAGATTCTGGTAATATGGTTGCTCTTCGGAACATCAAGGTGGAATGGAATGAAGAACGAGATTATCTTTGGCCCATTCCTGCTTCAGAACGTGTCCTGACGGGTGGCGTCCTGACTCAAAATCCTGGTTGGACTGATACCACCAACTTTTAAACTAACATTACTTCAAATCAATCAACTAAAGATAAACAAAAAACTAATATGATAAAAAAAATTCTTCTTTGCTTCGCAGTTATTTTTGCTGCAGCATCTTTTGCACAGGATCGTACTACACACCTAAGGGATCTCCTTTACAACAGTAACAACTATTGCCTTGTAGTTTCACACCGAGGAGATTGGCGCAATGCTCCTGAAAATTCATTAAGGGCCTTTCAGAACTGTATTGATATGGGTGTCGATATGATTGAGCTCGATCTCAAGATGACTAAAGATAGTGTGTTGGTGCTATTTCACGATCCTCTCATTGACCGCACGTGCACAGGGAAGGGCAAGCCTTCTGACTATACTTGGGAAGAACTACGGAAGTTCAAACTCAAGAGTGGTCACAATGTCGCAACCCGTCACAATATTGCCACTCTTGAGGAGACTCTTCAACTCTGTAAGGGCAAAATACTCATTAACATTGATAAGGGTTACGACTATTTCCAGGAAGTGTTTTCTCTTCTTGAGAAGACAGGTACCCTTGACCAAGTAGTCATAAAATCAAATCATGTACTAAAAAAAATTCAAGAGGAAAACCCTGGCGTACTTGACAAGGTCATATATATGCCTATTGTAAATCTAGACCGTTCAGGTGCAGAGCAAATGATTGACGAATTCGCCACCATCAAACCTGTAGCTATTGAGTGCTGTTTCAAGGAATATACACCCGAGGTAGAGCGCTTACTTCAAAAGGTAAAGTCTTATGGTTGTAAAATTTGGCTCAATTCACTTTGGGCATCATTGAGCGCTGGTCACGATGACGATATGGCCGTTGAAGAGAACCGTCCTGAAGACTCATGGGGGTGGCTCATCCAGCATGGTGCCCTTATTATGCAAACAGACCGTCCAAAGGAATTAATCGAATATCTGAAATACCATCAACTTCATGAGTAATTCTTTTTTTGGTAGGTTTTTGGAATTCTATAAGATTTCCGAACCCGACCCTTCTCAAACCGAAAAGAACAAGGATCATTATAAGCAACTGATGCTTTCAACATTCTGTACAGCTACGCTTGGTTATGGAATGTACTATGTCTGTAGATTGAGCATGAACGTGATCCGAAAACCTATTGTTGATGAAGGTTTGTTTTCAGAGACCCAACTTGGTTTGATTGGTTCTAGTATGCTTTTTGTATATGCAATCGGAAAACTCTCTAACGGATTTATTGCGGACCGAAGTAATGTAAAGCGTTTGATGTCAACTGGTTTATTCATTACGGCATTGATCAATCTCTGTCTTGGTTTTACAAGTTCTTTTTATGTTTTTGTTCTCCTTTGGGGTGTCAACGGTTGGGTACAGTCTATGGGCGCTGCATCTGGTGTAGTTAATATGACACGTTGGGTCGATGCAAAGAAGCGGGGGTCTTATTATGGTATTTGGAGTGCTAGTCATAATCTAGGCGAAGCTTTGACTTTTATTAGCATCGCTATACTAGTTAGCCACTTTAGCTGGAGGTCTGGTATGATTGGCGCTGGTATTATCGGTCTGCTCTATTTCTTCGTTATGATTACATTTATGCATGACACGCCACAAAGCAAAGGGCTGTTACTAGATGCAAAGATTATTAATAAGAGGAATAAAAGCGATGAATTTAATAATGCCCAAAAAGCTGTATTGAAGAATCCTGCCATTTGGATTATCGCTCTTTCGAGTGCTTTTATGTATATTAGCCGATATGCAGTTAACAGTTGGGGCGTATTCTATCTCGAAGCGCAGAAAGGTTATAGCACACTCGATTCAAGCCTTATTATCTCCATTAGCTCTGTTTGCGGAATTATCGGGACCGTCTGCTCTGGTATCATTTCTGACAAGCTGTTCAATAGCAAGCGTAACATCCCAGCTTTGATTTTTGGCATCATGAATGTTGTTGCGCTTTGTCTCTTTCTTCTTGTTCCAGGCACTCACTTTTGGCTTGATGCTACTGCTATGGTTTTCTTCGGACTGGCCATTGGTGTGCTCATCTGCTTTATCGGAGGTTTGATGGCAGTAGATTTTGCACCACGTAATGCCTCTGGTGCGGCTTTAGGCATTGTCGGTATTGCCAGTTATGTAGGTGCGGGACTACAAGATGTAATGAGTGGTCTGCTCATAGAGGGCAATAAGACCATAGTTGATGGTGTTGCCGTTTATGACTTCACCTATATCAATTGGTTTTGGATAGGTTCAGCAGCTCTTTCTGCTTTTCTTGCTCTCTTTGTTTGGAATGCAAAACAACCCGAAGAATAGATTGTAGATTGATGATTAGTTATTCGTATAGTTACATCATTATTATTGTGGTTAATTCTGCACTTCCTATAGTAGCCAAGCTCATTATAAGTATAGTGGAGTTAGTACTATATCTAACTGATTCCTTCGGTTATATCATAAGACCTTGATATATTGGTCGGTAGATAATAAGTGTGCACCACAACAAATGATTAATATGTAGTGTGTATGTGAAGAACCGTTTGAGCCGTGAGGTTCAAACGGTTCATTTTGTTTCGCCATACTATGTTTTCTTTTCTTGTCGTTCAACTTCAATGTCACCCGTTCGAAGTACCGTGGCACGGGTGTTGGAAATAACGAGAAGAACCGATTGTAATCGGTAAAAATATCAGCGGAAAAGTACATTTTCCGCTGATATTTTGTTTTTTCAGTTTTTTATTCATATATTTGCAGCGGACATTTAGAATAAATAATCAATCTTGGATATGAAACGCATCTTTTCTTTCTTTTTTATGTTCTCTGTAGGTATGTTCGCATCAGCACAGGAAGTGAGTGTGGCACGATATCAGGGTGATCGCGTGTGTGCGGTGAGCTTGACGTTCGACGATGGGGTGCAGGAGGATTATACGCTCATTGCACCGCATCTGGATCGCTATGCGCTGAAGGCGACGTTTGCCATCAACGGATACTATATTGGTGATCTGGATGACCATTATTCGCCACGCATGACGTGGGAAGAATGCCGCTCGCTGGTTCGTTCGGGTCATGAACTGAGCAATCATTCGTGGTCACATCCCAAGCTGACCACGCTGAGCGACGATTCCTTGCGTATGGAGATTGCCCGTAATGATTCCGCCATCGAAAAGGAGACGGGTAAGCGCCCTGTGACATTCATTTATCCCTACAACTCTGTGGATGACCGCGTCCGGATGGCGACGATGGAGGGAAGGATCTGCAATCGTGAGTATCAATTCGGTTTGGGCCAAGCCAACAGCCACCAGACCCGCGAGAGTATCCAGCAATGGCTCCGTCAGCAGATTGACGAACGCGCTTGGGGCGTGACGATGAGTCATGGCATCTATACGGCTTGGGATCGCTGGGAAGAGCCGTGGATATTGTGGGACCTTTTCCGTGAACTGGCCTACAAGAGCGATACCATTTGGACCGAGACCTTTGCCAAGGTGGGGGCATACGTGACAGAGCGCGATGCTGTGAAACTGGATGTGGTGAAAAAGAAGGGAATCATCACAGTGACTCCTTCGCTGGATTTGGACCCAGTGCTTTTCAGCGAGAAACTGACCTTGAAGGTGAGCGGAATGCCCAAACCTGGGAGCAAGGCCGCGAAGAAGGTGTTCGGCTATCGTGCGGTGCAGGAAGGTAAGAACCTACCTTTGATACTGAAGGGCGATGATCTGTTGTGTGACTTCAATCCCTATGGTGGACCAATCACTATCGAACCCATAAAGGAGGATCCGTTGGCAGGAAAGACCATCAACATTATTGGCGACAGCTATGTCGCAAACCATCGCCAACCCTACGAGAATGCCTGGCATTACAAGGTGGCTGCCCGTCACGGGATGACCTACAACAACTATGGTCGCAACGGTGGTGCCATCGCCTTCGACCGTACTAACCGCAATTTCGGCAAGGCACTCTATGTGCGTTATGCCGATATGGCCGATGATGCCGACTATGTGCTTGTTGTGGCAGGGCATAATGATGCCAACTTTATAAAGCAAAGCGCCGATTCTCTTGTCCCCTTCCTTGAACACCTTGAAGATTTCTACGTAGGACTTCGCCAGAAGTATCCGCATGCCAAGATTGCCGTCGTTTCGCCATGGAACTTGTCGAGTGAAGGCTTCCCCATTGTAATTCGTGCCATTCAGGAGGCCTGCGAGCGTCATGGCTTCCCCTTCCTCAACGCTGCCACGACGAGCGGTATCGAGGTTGAGAATCCTGAATTTCGCAAGAAATACTTCCAGCATCCCGGGGACCGTGCCCATCTCAATCCCGAAGGACATGACTTGTTGGTTCCATGGGGCGAGCAGTTCCTGATAAGCCTTTGAGAAAAAAGAACAGTTATAGACAGAAAAAAGCGTCTCACAAAGAGGCGCTTTTTTCTTACTTGCGTAAAGCCAAATTGTAGTTGTAGTAGTCGAAGTTGCCTGTGATGTCCTTGACGATGCGGAGGAAGGGAGGGAGAAGGAGGTCGGCGTGACAGGCGATGCCTTTGGTTTCGAGGATCATCAGACCTTCGTGCGGTGCTTCGTAGGCATCGAGTTCGAAGAACTGACCGCCTGCGATGAAGCTCTTGCGACGTTTGCTGATGGTGTGGCGATAGGGATCGGCCTGCAACAGGAGCGTCTCATAAAGGGCATTGGATACCTGACGTTCGGTAACCACCTCTTCGCTGGTTGAGATGCGGCGACGAGTGGTGTGGATGTTGATGACATGATTGCCCGATGTGCGGCGACGGATGCGGACTTCGGAGCCGGGTTCGGAAGAGAGATAGGTCTGCTGGATATAGCTTTCGACGCAGTCATTGGGAAGTTCGCCGATGAGTTCGACGATGTACTTGCGCTCTTCAACAATGGCTTGTGGCAAACCAAGGACGGAGTTGATCTCGTAGAGTACACGATTGAGTTTCTGCTCGAAGTCCTTGCGATTGTCGATAACGCGATGATGAGGGTGTCCGGTCCATGCCTGAATGACTTTCTTGTCGAGCTGGCGTGCCAGATTGAGGCCTGCCTCGTCGGCCTTCTCATAGCGTGATGCGTTGTTGGCCGTAGTATAGAATGATTCTGCACCGTCGGCTGCCGAAACGAGATGGAGCACAGCATCATAGCGTCCGCCATGACGTAGCTCTTCGACACTGGTGTGACAAGCGGCACAGAGTTCGTCGTACATCTCAGGTGAGATGTAGGCTGAGATATCAAGGGCACCTCGGTCGCAGACAATCACGCAGGGTTCGGTGCACGTCTCGGCGAGGCGCTGCATCTTGTCTTCCATCTCCAGCTGGAGCTCGAGGATGATCTTCTCTCCCTCGTAGTAGAAGTCATAATTGTCGGTCAGATAACTCCACCCTGATGCAGTGACCATGGTGGGAATTTCGGGCACAATGAATACTTTGTAACCGAGGTTGGATAAATACTCGTTGATGCGTACTAAGGCAGTTGTCTTGCCTGCACAGGGTCCTCCTGTGAGGACAATTTTCTTGATATCTCTTTTCATAGTAAGGAAAAAGCCCTGCCAACAGATGTGGCAGGGCATGGTTATGATGTGAATTACTTCTCGTCGTCAGAGCCGATGAGCTTCCAGATGAATGCAGCAAGGGCACCACCTACGAATGGACCGACGATGAATACCCAAAGCTGGCTGAGAGCCTTGCCACCCTCGAAGAGAGCAGGACCGATGGAGCGAGCGGGGTTCACAGAGGTGCCCGTGTAGTGGATGCCTACGAGGTGGATGAGTACGAGGGAGAGACCGATGGCGAGGCCAGCGAAGTTGCCAGCACCCTTCTTGGCATCAGTCGTTCCGAGAACTACCAGCACGAAGAGGCAGGTCAGCACGATTTCGGCAATGAGGCCGTTGGTGACTGTGCCAGCGCAAGCGTTGGCGCCAGTCTTAGTACCCAAAGCGAGTTCGGGAGAAGTGGAAACCAAGAGGTAAAGTACGCAGGAAGCAAGGATGGCACCAATAACCTGGAATACCATGTAACCACAGGCATCCTTACCGGAGATACGACCGGAGATGAGGCAGCCAAGGGTGATGGCTGGGTTGATGTGGCAACCGGAGATGCCGCCGATGGTGTAAGCCATGGCAACTACAGCAAGACCGAACGCAAGGGCAGTGCCCACAACAGAAGCAGTGTCGATGCCACAATTGAGGCTGACAGCGGTGCCGCAGCCAAGAAGGGTAAGCACGAAGGTGCCAACCAATTCTGCAAAGTACTTTTTCATAGAGCAGATTGTTGATTAATGGTTAATAATGTTATTAAAAAAAGTTATAAAAGGGGATTCCCTTAAATTTTTTAGTCAAAGAAACTGTTATCCGACTCGGGAGCTTCTTCCTCATGTTCGAAGGCGCCTTCGACAGAGCAGGGGTCGTAGCCCGAAGGATAGTAGAAGGTATCGGTCGACGAGTATGGGAGGGTAGGATCAGCGAGCACGCGCTTGATAAACATTGCCCAGATGGGCAGGGCCATCGATGCGCCTTGTCCTTCGGAAGTGCGATCGAAGTGAATCGTGCGTTCTTCGCCACCTACCCAGGTGCCACCGATGAGTCCAGGAGTGAAAGCCATGAACCAACCATCGGAGTTGTCGTTGGTGGTACCCGTCTTTCCACCCATTGGAGCGGTGATGCCGTAACGGTTGCGGATGCGTGCACCCGTTCCATAGTCGACCACATCGCGGAGGATGGGAAGCATCTTGTAGTAGGCTTCGGCCGAGAAGACCTCCTTGCGGACGGGGGTGAAGTGGGTGAGTTCCATACCGGAGTTGTCACAAATGGAAACGACGTAGAGCGGTTGGCTACGCATACCGTGTCCGGGGAAGCCTGAGTAGGCGGTGACCATTTCCTCGACGGAGATATCGCATGAACCCAGGCAGAGCGAGAGCACGGGATCGAGGCGGTTGCGAACGCCGGCCGAGTGGAGGAAATCGACGAAATGTTCAGGTGTCATACGGCTCATGACACGAGCGGAAATCCAGTTGTTGGATCTCATCAAGCCCCATCTCAGTGTGACCATCTCGCCAATGCGCTGCTTGCCGCCATCGCGAGGGGTCCAGGGACGTCCGATGGCATCGTAGAGCACAGGCTGAGTGTTGAGTTCCTCATCGCAGGGCGTGCGTCCCTCTTCCATGGCCAGTGTATAAAGCAGAGGCTTGATGGTGGAACCTACCTGACGACGACCTGCCGTCACCATATCGTACTGGAAGAAGGCAAAGTCGGGACCGCCCACATATGCCTTGACATAACCAAGTGTGTCCATGCAAAGGAAGCCGGCACGCAGGAACTGTTTCTGCCAACGCAGTGAGTCCCAAGGGCTCATGATGGTGTCGATTTCACCCTCCCATGAGAACAGCTTCATTTCGATGGGCTTCTGGAAAACCTTTTCGATGTCTTCGGTCGAATAGCCGTTGGACTTCATCGTAGTGTAACGCTCAGACTGCCTCATGGCACGGCGCAAGGAGTTCTTTACGTCATCTTCGGAGAGTCGGCGGCTATAGGGAGCATTGGGCTGATTCTGCTTCTCCTTGGTGAAGGCGGGCTGCAGGTAGTCGCGCAGATGTGCAACAAGTGCTTCCTCGGCATATTGCTGCATATGAGAGTTGATGCTGGTGTAGATACGCAGTCCATCGGTGGTAAGATCGTAGTGCGAACCATCTGGTTTCTTGTTCTTGTTGCACCAACCATAGAGTGGATTGGTCTCCCAGGCGAGGGAATCGTCGTAGAACTGCTGATCCTGCCACGATGCGTAGCGTGAGCGATTGGGCTTGTTGGCACGCATGATTTTGCGCAGATATTCGCGCAAGTAGGGGGCCATGCCTTCCTTGTGGTCGGCCGAGTGAGCCAGCTTATAGTTGCCTCGGTTGTCGGTTTGAGGCAGGAGCGGACGCTCCTTGTAGTCATTGTATTCAGCTTCGGTGAGATAGCCGGCCTTGTACATCTGATTGAGCACGATTGTACGGCGGTTCTTGGTCTTCTCTGGACGACGGATGGGGTTGTAGAGCGAAGGGTTCTGCAACATACCCACGAGCATGGCCGACTGCTCGACATCAAGTTCGGATGGGAGTTTGTCGAAATAGATTCGGGCAGCCGAACGGATGCCGACAGCGTTGTAGCAGAAGTCGAAGTGGTTGAGATACATATTGATGATCTCCTCCTTTGTGTAGAGCTTCTCGAGCTTCACAGCAATGACCCATTCGATGGGTTTCTGCATAGCGCGCTCCCAGATGTTCGAAGCCACCTCCTTGGTATAGACCTGCTTGGCAAGCTGCTGGGTGATGGTGGAGCCGCCACCTGCCGAACGCTGGTGAAGCAGAACCGTCTTGAATACCGCACGGAAGAGGGCCTTGATGTCGATGCCGGAGTGGTCAAGGAAACGGGCGTCCTCGGTAGCTACGAGCGCATTGATCAGGTTGGGCGACAACTCGTTGTAATTGATGAAGACACGGTTTTCCTTGGCACGGCTGAAACGACCCAGTTCGACGGAATCGGCCGAATAGACGATGGTGGCATACTTGCTCTGAGGATTTTCAAGTTCCTCGATGGATGGCATCTCGCCAATGTAACCGTTTGAGATGGCCCAAAGGACTCCTCCTCCGATCAGAAGACCGAGGATGAAGAGGCCCCACAATGCCAGGCAAACGTATTTGGTGATCTTGAACATTTATAGATTTATTAAAGATAGTTAAAGGATAGTAAAGCTTTCCTTATGGACGTAACTTAGCCACAGCCTCCTTGACGCGGCGCATAGCCTCGGAGATCTTGGCTTGCGATGTGGCGTAGCTGAAACGAATGCAGGAGGGGTCGCCAAAGGCTTCGCCACTCACACCTGCCACATGGCCAGTTTCGAGCAGGTACATGGCTACGTCGTCGGCATTGGCAATCACCTTGCCATCGGGTGTCTGCTTTCCGAAGAGGGCGCTGACATCGGGGAAGATGTAGAATGCACCACTGGGTTTCTTATCGAGACGGAAACCTGGGATGTCCTGAACAGCCGAGTAGATGAGGTCACGACGGCGCTCAAACTCCTGACGCATCTCTTCGACACAATCCTGCGGACCGTTGTAGGCAGCTTCGGCAGCCTTCTGAGCGATGCTCGAACATCCGGAGGTGTATTGGCTCTGGAGTTTGCTCACAGCCTTGGCAATATAGGCAGGAGCAGCACAGAAGCCGATGCGCCAGCCAGTCATCGCATAGGCCTTCGACACACCATTGATGATGACTACACGATCCTTCATCTCGGGGAAGGAGGCGATGGACGTGGGTTGTCCACTATAGCAGATATGTTCATAAATCTCGTCGGCAATGACGATGATCTTCGGATACTTGGCAAGTACCTCAACAATTGCCGCCAGTTCCTCCTTGGTGTAGATGGCACCCGTGGGATTGGAGGGCGAGCAGAAGAGGAAAGCCTTGGTGCGTGGAGTGATGAGGCTTTCGAGCTGGTGGGGCAGAATCTTGAAGTCCTGCTCCTGGTCGCAAAGGAAGGGTACGTTGACGCCTTCGGCCAGTTTTACCATTTCGAAATAGCTCACCCATGCTGGGGTGGGAATAATCACTTCGTCGCCCTTGTCAACGATGGAGAGAATGACATTGCAGATCTCCTGCTTGGCACCATTGCCTACAACAATCTGTGCGGGAGAGAAATCTACACCATTCTCACTTTTGAGTTTTCGGCTAATGGCCTCGCGAAGGGACATATAGCCGGGCACCGGTGTGTAGAACGAGAAGTTGTCATCTACAGCCTTTTTTGCAGCTTCCTTGATATGGTCGGGAGTAAAGAAGTCGGGTTCGCCCACAGACAGGTTGATGATGTCGAGGCCTTGACTCTTGAGTTCCTGACTCTTCTGTGACATGGCCAACGTTGCTGATGGCGACAATGCACAGAGGCGTGCTGATAAATTTTCCATACAAATACCTTTTTGCTTTAGTTTCTTTTATTATTGTTGTCGAGTTATTTTTTGTCCGTTCTGAATATAGATGCCGTTGGGATCTTGTTTTATTTGCCGACCCAGCAGGTCGTATCTTGGACTATTCTTATCGTTGTTTTCTATTACCTTATCCAATGCGGAAGCTTCTCGGATGACAAAACGCACCGAAGCCTTGCAGGTGTTGTACTTGCCGGCAAGTGTGAACAGACGGGTGGTTGTTCCAGCTTTTGTCGGGGTGCCACTGACGGTGAGGGTTTGTCGGTCAGCGTCATAGTTCCAGGAAAGTCCCTCGGGAAGATCGTTGTTGACTGTGCACGACTCGACCAATCTTGTATTGATGACGAGTTTGTAGGCTTGACCGACTTCGACAGTATCGACGAGCGCACCTTCGACAACCTTGTAAGAGCAGTGGAAGACATCGGGCAGATAGTAGCCGAGGTGAGGAGGCTGGTTGTAGCTCGCATTCTGCCACACGATGCCCATGCGATAGAGGTGATCGGTCATAAGGCAGGGGACGGGATATTGGGTCGTGGTGACGGTGCTGTAGATGTCGAGGGTGGCCTCGTCGGAAGCATCCCACATCACGATTTCTTCGCGCCAGTCACCATAGATATCGGCTATCAGGCAAGGAGTTGCTTTTGTGTAGTTGCACGATTGTGGATTACCGCCATAAGTGGATAGTCTTGTCGTGGAGGTTGAGGAACCATTCCACGAAATGATGCGGGGATTGCAAGTGTTAGAGCTGCTGCTGAACTGTCCGTCGAAGGATTCGTCATAAAGGTCACCATTCCAATAGATTCGGAAATTGGTGTCGGGCTTTGATCCCACAGCAGACATTGATACAGCATTGATAGGAGTGCTTTCGGCACCACTCCAGAATTCCCAGCCATAATAGTTGTCAAGACCTGTGGATGAGTTGAACTTGTAGAACATATCGCAAGCGAGACCGCGTCCATTGTCCTTGCTAGTGTAACCACGATGAAGGATTTCGCCGGTGGCTGCATCGTGCAGGTCGTCACCATATTCAGCTGCTGCTTCTTCATGGGGCATAAAGATTTGCAGACCTGGACGATCGGGGATAAACTTGCCAAGGTGAATAGCATCACCATGGCCGAAGCCTGTGGAGCAGAGCAGCTGGCCATTGTGATCGATTGTGGCCGAACCCATCACAATCTCATCAAAGCCGTCGTCATCGACGTCACCTACCGAAATGCCGTGTACGCCCTGTCCATAGGAAGACTTGCCGGAGCCCGATGCGGTCACGTTGCCGCTGCCATCGATGACATCCCAAGTGGATGCCGTATGTCCGCGGTGGAGCCAGCGGGTGGTGAGGTTGGTGCCGTCCCAATCGACAGCCCAGAAATAGGCTTGGGTATAGTAGCCGCGCTGCATAACGATGGAGGGAAGATGATCAAGTCCGTCAAGGTATGCTACGCAGGCATTGTAGCGTTCGCCACGGTTGTAGTTGGTCTTCTTGCCCATAATGGTTTCCCAAGTGCCATATGCGCTTGCCTTTCCAGTTTCCATTCCTCGGTTCGGATTGTACCAGATGGTCTGCAGAGCGTGACCCGTTTCGCCACTGAAGATGGTGAGGAACTCTTCTCCATCTATGACATGTCCATTGCTGTTGCGGAAGTCCTTCTCGTTGGTTGTGATGCCGGTGATACTGTTGTCGATGCCGACTTCACTCACATATGCCCCGCTGGCATCCTTGGTGCCTGGAGCAGTTTTTACCACGAGTTCTGCCTTTCCGTCGCCATCGAAATCATAGACGAGGAACGTGGTGTAATGTGCACCTGCACGGATGTTCTTTCCCATGTCGATGCGCCAAAGTTGCTTACCGATCTCTTCACCTACGATTTCGTAGCAGTCGAAGAGGGTATTGCCGGTGTAACCAGTCTGGGAGTTGTCCTTCGAATTGGAAGGATCCCACTTGACAATAATCTCGTATTCGCCATCTCCATCAACATCACCCACCGAGCAATCGTTGGGAGTGTAGGTGAAACTACCGCTTGCCGTGCTGCCGCCTTCGGGGCGATTGAGCTTCACTTGCCTCAAGGAAGCCTCAGGATAAGTCTTCAGGCTGGTTTGGTCTTCTTGGACAATCCCATCCTTGAGGACCGATAATCGATAGGCTTCGTGCTTGTCCTTGTCGAGGAAGCAGGAGGGTGAGCCAGTTTCGATCAGTTGAGTTGTTTCGTTTCCATCGCCAGAGATGAGAGAGAGTTGGAAACTGACGTTTTCGGTGTTGTCAGTAGGAAGGGTGCGCCACGTCAGGAGGTTCCCGTTGGATGTAGATACCACGTGGAAAGCACGGCCGAGGTGTTCGGACGTCTGCTGAGCCATCGCTGTACTAGAAACGAGGGCGAAGGAGGAAGAGATGAGAAGAGGAACAAATCGGTTCATGAGAATGGGTTTGAAGGATTATGTCTCTTGCGGAACCTGCGGCCGAAGAATGCACTGTGATTGCTACGCTGCTCGCGGTGCTTTTTGGCAAACTCCAGGATGGGACGACTGCGACGCATCACTTTGCGCAAAAGTTGTGTGAAGCGGATCTTGTAGGTGTCCCAGTCGAAGAGCGGCGAATCGTTGACAGCTCGCCACGTAAGCCAGATGCCGATAGGAGCGAGGACCATTGACGAAAGCCAAGTGCCAAACCATGGCTGCATTATGCCATTCTTGGCCGCTTTATAGCCCGTATTGTCGATGATATAGTAGAAGATGAAGAAGATAACACCCGTAATGATTGGAATGCCCATACCACCCTTTCGGATGATGGCACCGAGTGGAGCACCAATGAAAAAGAACAACAGACATGCTACGGAGAGGGTGAACTTGCGATGCATCTCGATGGCGTGATAGTTGACGTTTTTCTGTTCGAATGTCTGCATCTCACGCTGGATAGCAAATGTCTGAATGACGTTCTTTGCACGACTGGTGGCCTTTTCGGTCAGTTTCTCCATCTGAGCAGGTGTCAGCGACGCATAAATGCTGTCGAGGTCGATGACCATCTTCTGCGGTTTCTCGGTTTTTTCGGCGAAATAAAGAGAGTCGTCGCGTACCTGCTGACGGACACCAGTAAAGTAGATGCTGCTGACCAGTTTCTTGCCGTAACCGTAGTTGATGGAGTCAATACGCTGGTTGAGGGAATCGACCGAATGGGAAAGCTGAGCCAGGTTCTTGCCGACATGACGGTCGGAGATTGACTCTTCATCGGTGTCAAACCCATTGTCGTAGGGAATGTACACTTCCTTTACGCTAAACGATTCGCGACGATACTTGGGATGCTTCTGCTGTTGCTGGTAGCTGTTGCCCGTTCCCTGCTTGAAGGTGCCCACCTGCTGGCCGCTCCAGAGGGTGAGTTTAAGATGCTTGCCAGTCTCGGCCATCGAAATCTTTGCACTATCGGCTACGGTGACGGTCGCATCTTCGATATTGGAACCGTCGAAGATATAAATGGTGACACCGTGGAGCATACCCGTGTCGTAGTCCTTGTGATCGACGTAGATGTTGTAGTTGTTGATTTCCTTGTAGAAGATGCCTTCGGGAATCTCAAGTTCGGGTGAGGTGTGCTTGATGCCAATGAGGATGGAGTACATCTTCGTATTGGCCAAAGGGAGCACACGATCCTGGAAGAAGAAGGTGGCGATAGCGAGTACAACCATGAATGCCGTAAGCGGCTTCATGATTTTGAGCAGCGAGATGCCGGAGGCCTTCATCGACAGCAGTTCGAGGCTCTCACCCAGGTTGCCGAACGTCATCAATGATGCCAACAGGATGCCCAGCGGCAAGGCCATCGGTACGAAGGTGAGTGAGGCGTAGAAAAATAGTTGCGCAAGCACGTCGATGCCCAGTCCTTTGCCGACCAAGTCACCCACATAACGCCACAGGAACTGCATCAACACAATGAAGAGGCAGATGAAGAACGTCATGAGGAAGAGCGGCAGAAAAGTCTGCAGCATGAACGTATATATGCGCTTGATTCTCATTTATTATTCAACGAGGAGAAGGTCTGCGCCTTCGAGGACATTGTCCCCCTTTTGTACATAAACGGCCTTGACGACACCGTCGCGACCACAGTTGATGTTGTTCTCCATCTTCATGGCTTCGAGGACAATAGCCACATCACTAGCCTTGACCGACTGGCCAACGGTAACGTTGATGCTGAGGATGGTGCCTGGGAGCGGCGACTTGGTAGCTCCCTCAGCATGCACTTCATTCTGCTGGGATGCAGGGGAAGCAACAGTGGAGGCGGTTGGTGCTGTGGGACGCGCAATGACAGGCTTGGGACGTTCTGCACGAGCAGGTTGGTCGAGTTCAACGGTGTATGCCTTGCCGTTGACTTCGACTTCGACATTCTGACCGTTGACGTCCTGGATGGCAACTTCGTACTCGTTGCCATTGATTTTCATTTTATAGGTCTTCATCAAAAAATATCTCAAAAGATTTAGAAGCGACGAATGGGCGAGCGTTTCTGGTTGTTGCCGGCTCCTGTCCAGGCACTGTTGGAGGGAGCCAAAGTGAGAATGTTCGACTCCTGGTCGTGCATGCCATCCTCGTGAAGGAAGAGTGCAACACCGATAGCTGCAGCGAGCTCTTCATCATCGACCTCCTTGCCGGAAGATTTCTCGACCACCTTCATATTGCGCTGCATTTGGGCACGACGGTCGGTAATCTGCTCGAACTGCTTCTTGCGATGTGCGGACTTCTTCATCTTTAGTCCGAACATGGCAAAAAGAGGATAGATGTACTTGAAACACAGGAAGAGGATGACCAAAGCACTGAATACCACCGACATAGAGATGATGGCCATCATCCAGCCGATGGGATCGTTCTGTGCAAATTTGTCGGCATTGCTTGCCAGCACAGCGGGAGCTGCACCGGCAAACATGGCGGCAATTATAGTTGTTTTCTTCATCATTTTAGAGCGGCAGGTTGTCGTGCTTCTTGGCGGGATTCTCGACACGCTTGTTATGAAGTTTTTCAAGTGCACGGATTACGCGGAAACGAGTGTTGCGTGGCTCGATGACATCGTCGATGTAGCCCTTGTGGGCGGCATCGTAAGGATTGCAGAAGAGCTTCTCGTACTCGGCCTTCTTCTCCTGGATAATTTGTGCCTTGGCCTCGGGAGTTTCGGCTGCTTTGAGTTCCTTGCCATAAAGAACCTCCACGGCACCACCAGACCCCATGACTGCAATTTCGGCTGAAGGCCAGGCATAGTTGACATCACCGCGAAGCTGCTTGCAGCTCATCACGATGTGGGATCCGCCATAGCTCTTGCGGAGTGTGACAGTCACCTTGGGAACGGTCGATTCGCCGTAGGCATAGAGCAGCTTGGCACCATGATCGATGACTCCATTGTACTCCTGTCCCGTGCCAGGAAGGAAGCCCGGTACATCGACGAGGGTGACAAGAGGAATATTGAATGCATCGCAGAAACGCACGAAACGAGCAGCCTTACGTGAAGCGTTCGAGTCGAGACAGCCAGCCATGATCTTGGGCTGATTGGCAACAATGCCGACACTCTGTCCGTTCATACGGGCAAAGCCTACAATGATATTCTTTGCCCACCCGGCATGAACTTCGAACATCTCACCGTTGTCAACGATAGAGGCGATGACCTGATACATGTCGTAGGCCTGGTTGGCTGACTCAGGAATGATCTCGTTCAGCGAATCCTCCATGCGGTCGATGGGATCGGTGCATTCGATGCGAGGAGCCTCCTCCATGTTATTCTGGGGGATGTAGCTGAGCAACTGACGAATCATTGCAATGGCTTCATCCTCATTCTCGGCTGCGAAATGAGCAACACCCGACTTAGTGGCGTGAACCGATGCTCCGCCGAGTTGCTCCTGATCGACAACTTCGCCCAATACTTCTTTGACAACCTTCGGGCCGGTGAGGAACATGTAGGATGTGTTCTTGACCATCAGCACAAAGTCGGTGAGGGCAGGAGAATAGACCGAACCTCCGGCACAGGGACCCATGATGCAGGAGATTTGTGGAATGACACC
>JAEEGK010007624.1_pt1 | contig 25770 bp, 18 predicted proteins | sample 8958771 | NCBI WGS metagenome assembly JAEEGK01 (sample SAMN16246547, study PRJNA631951) | gut metagenome | biome: gut microbiome; feature: rumen; material: SC-attached | host: Bos | place: Iran: Karaj | collected 2018-10
TTTATTCCGTGCTTGGTAACGAAGTCGCGAACATTACGGATGTCGTGAATACGGGCACGAACAGCGTCCAGATTTCTAGGAAGAACATCCCGTCTGGCGTCTATATGATGAGCGTCCAGATGGGCTCTTCTCACGTTACGAAACGCATCGATTTGAGCCGCTAGTAAATAGCACGCCGTCACCCCGCACACCGTTGTGGGGTCACGTCATCCTGACGCCGAAGGCGGAAGGATCCAATGCGAAACTCATCAACGCTGTCATCTCGGTCTTTTTAACTGTCACCCCGTGCTTTGTCACGGGGTCAGTTGTTTATAATGGTGTTGCTGTAATCTACAACGGGTTTTGCCTTTTTTCGTTTAAAGAGCACGAACGGATAATATATTTATAAGATGTTGGGAGTTCTTGTACCCCCAAGGAGTGTAAAGATGAAAGTCTCGCATTTTGTGAGCTTGTTTTTCGGTTTAGGGCTTGCCGTTTCTTCGATTTTTGCGGCTCCGGATCCCAACTTCCACATTTATCTCGCGTTTGGCCAGTCCAACATGGAAGGCCAAGGCACTATCGAAAGTCAGGACAAGACTGTTGATCCCCGTTTCCAGATGCTTTCGACAATCGACAATTTTAATGGACGCAAGTTGGGCACGTGGAACGACGCCATTCCGCCTCTGGCTAACAAACATGGCGGTTTAGGCCCTACGGACTATTTTGGCCGCACGCTAGTCGAAAAACTGGACCCGCAAATTAAGGTCGGTGTCGTTGTCGTGGCTATTGCTGGCTGCAGTATAGTGGCGTTTGATTCACCGCTAGACGATGGTTATATGTCTACACAGGCTGGCTGGTTTAAGGATATCGTCAAGGACTATGGCGGCGACCCCTACAAGCGTTTGGTCGAAATGGCCAAGAAGGCGAAGGAGGACGGCGTCATCAAGGGTATCATCTTCCATCAGGGTGAAACCGATGAGGGCGACAGCGATTGGCCCAACAAGGTCAAGAAAGTCTATGACCGCCTCGTCAAGGATATCGGGCTTGACGAAAACATTCCGTTCTTTGCGGGCGAAGTTCCGTATAACGGTAGTTCCAAGGGGACGAACAACAACATCAGGCAGCTCCCGAACAAGTCCAAGAATTTCTATCTCGTATCTGCCGAAGGTCTCAACGATTTGGACATGATGCGTATTCACTTCTCTTCGCAGGGCTACCGCGATTTCGGTAAGCGCTATGCGGAAAAGGTGATGGAAGTTTTGGGCGATGCTCTCAAGCCGGTAGTGACAATACCATCGAGTAGCAGTGAGGCTCCGGTAAGTTCATCCGAGGTTGTGCCCGGTTCGTCCGAGAGTGTTGCGAGCAGTTCGTCACGTTCGCACCACAGAAGTAGCGACAGTCATAATCCCGGCAGTTCTGCAACTGAAGGCGTTGTGATTCCGAATGCAACGCATGCATTGTCCGTGGGTAAAATTGTATTTGACGGCAATATGCTCCAGGTGCCGCTTACGGTTGCCCGCAATGGCATTGTGAACGTTCGCCTTTATTCCGTGCTTGGTAACGAAGTCGCGAACATTACGGATGTCGTGAATACGGGCACGAACAGCGTCCAGATTTCTAGGAAGAACATCCCGTCTGGCGTCTATATGATGAGCGTCCAGATGGGCTCATCCCACGTTTCGAAGCGCATCGATTTGAAGTAACTAAAAACACATCCCCAATGTTAAGGGCTCTGTACTCCTCGCGGAGCCCTTTCTGTATTATGCGATACTCACGATTTCCAGTTCTTCGCCAACGACTTTAAACTTGACTTCGTATTCAGCGAAGTTGAATCCGTAAATGCGTTCGGGATTGTTCTGGTAGGCGGGGCGCGGGTCCTGCTCCAATATTTCGATAAGTGCGGCGCGTTTTTCGGGGCTTAATTTGTCTAGAATGTCGGAATTCTTGACGTGAATCTTGTTGCGGAGAACGGTATCGGCAAAACCGCCAACGGCTTCGGGATGCGCATCGGCGTAGGGAAGGTACGGCTTGATATCGACAATGGGTGTTCCGTCTAACAAGTCCGCACCGCTGACGATAATTTCGGGCCCTTCCGGCGTGTTGAAATTGATACCTTCAATCTTGACGCACGAAAGCGCAATGGGGTTCGGACGAAAACTGGAACGTGTTGCAAAGACGCCTAGTCGTTTGTTGCCGCCGAGTCTTGGTGGACGGACGGTCGGGCTCCAGGTTTCGCGGATGTTCTCCGAAAAAATCCAAACAATCCACAGGTGACTGAAACCTTCGAGACCACGCAATGCGTCGGCGTTGCGGAACTCCGGCTCGAAGCGGATGATCGAGCGCATGCTTTGTACGAGCCCGCTTTGCCGCGGAATGCCGAACTTTTCGTGAAAGTCGCTTTTGATTCGTGCGATGATTTTAAATGTCAACTCTTGCATCATCTAACAACATAGCAAAAAGAAAGGCTAGAGTTCGCAAGCATTCACTCTGCGCCCTAGCCTTTTTAAGTGTGGGGATTGATATAATATTGAAACTTTTGTTACTTAATAGCGATAGCCTTCTTCAAAAACAACTTGCCGTTAGCGCCGACAACCTTTACAATGTATTTGCCGTTTGGAATCTTCTGGAGGCTTACGCTTCTGTTGCCGTTCATGTCTGCGGTGAGGAACGTCTTGCCGTTTAGCGCAATGATTTCGAGTTTACTTTCGCTCGGAACGCTGACTTGGAGCGTTCTGTTTTGCATCGAAAACGCCGCTTTGCCCGAACGCATCGAGTGCGTGCTGATGCCTATCGTCGGGTCTGTCGGGGTGACGATATCGACAAACTTGGTGCCTTCCGGTGCGCCTACGATAGTGCCGCGGCCCACGGTGCTCATATAAACGACGCCGAAGTTGTTCATGTCGCCTTGCACGAAGTTTCCGTTACCCGGACCGCCGAACTGGTGCATGTCATCGTTGATGCGTTCAAAAGTCTTGCACTTGTCTGTACTGCGGTAGATACCAATCGGATCGCCAGACTTTGCGGCTCCCCAGATAAAGATGGTCTCGTAGTCGGCTCCTTCCTTAGCTTTGCCGATACCCACGGCGATTGCGGTTGAAGCACCTTCACAGCGGTTCCAGCTCTTGCCACCGTTTTCGGTGTAGGCAAGTCCGTATTCGGTGAATCCCTTGGGCTGCCAGACTTGAGCTTGGTCCATGGGGACCCACAGATGTCCTTCTCTCTTGGGAACGGTGCGGATGAGTCCACCGCCGTTGTAGTATTCGCCGGCCTGTTCGTTCTGCAAACGGGCTTCGGCTTCTGCAAAAGTCTTGCCGCCGTCAGTAGATCTGTAAAGCGAACCCATGCCGCCCATGACGTAGAACGTTTTCGGATCAACGGGGTCTGCGACAATGCGGGAATAGTTTGTCTGCGTTCCGGTTTCAACAGCGGTCCAGCTGGCGCCATTGTCGTCGGAACGATAGACTGTTGCGCCCTGGTCTGGGCGGTGCAACATGATTTTGCCGTCAGCAGAAAGTACCACCAAGCCCTTCGGGCCCTTGAGCGTGGTCTTTACGCTATCCCAGGTCTTGCCCATGTCGTCGCTGCGGTACATCACGTTGAAGTTCTGCGAATCGTACTTGCCGTAAACGGTAATCACGCCTGTGCGCACCAAGCTTCCGGTGAGTGGGGCGTAACCCATGCTTTCGGTGGTGCCGATGGTCGGCTTGTGGCGCTGGGCGCTCTGCTTGATGTCCGTATAGACCGCGCCGTCGTAGTCACCGATGGCGGTGACTAGCGGGCCTCCCGGAATGCTCACGATGTCGAGCGGCACTGTCTCTTCGATGCCCTTGGACATGAACTTCCAGAGAGGAACCTTGGCCGAAACGTCTTCGGTCATAAAGATGCCGTTACCGCTTGTGACCCACGCTTCCTTGTTGTTGAAGGGGTTGATTTCAAGAGAACCCGCCCAGTGGATGGCGTTGCCCGGAATCCAGTCGGTGCCGTTCGCGTCGATGTTCGGAATGTCGTTGTAGTGCTGGCCGTGATTCCAAGTCTTGCCGCCGTCCGTGGTGGCGTAGATGCGGTCGCCGTAGTTTTCTTTTTCGTCCTTGGTCACGTGGCGGCCGGTGTACTTGCCCAGCGTCGAAATCACGATGTGGTTTTTGTCTAGCGGGTCAATGGCGACGCCGCCGTAAGAACTCTTGTCCTTTTCGTAGCTCTTGGTGGTGCTGCCTTCGTGTTCCACGGAATCGCTCGGGGTGAGGTCGGTCCACGTGCCGCCGGCAATGTTGTACTTGTAAAATCCACCGCTTGCGATGTTGTACGGGCCGGGGCCGTCGGCGAAAGTCACGTACATGTCGCCGTCAACAATCTTTGCGCGGTGGGGCATGAGTCCAGTAGGGACGCCCTTGATGGCTTCCCAGGTAGCGCCGCCGTCGTGGCTGACTTGCAAATTATCCTTGGTTTCGGAAATGCCGATGTAGATGGTCTTGGTGGAGCCGTCGGCGTTCTTGCCCTGCGTTTCGTCGAACATCACAAAGCTGATGCCGTTCACGCCGTTCAGGCTGGATTCTGTGGCGGTAGAAAGGGCAACCTTATAGACGCTTGTCCAAGTTTTTCCGTAGTCGGTACTTTTGTAAAGGCCCTTGGTGCGGCTACCGCAGAAGATGATGTTTGGCTTGTTGGGGTCAACCGCTAGCTTTTCGCCGGTCTGGCGGCCCATGCCGTTGCCGTGGGCGAGCATTTCCACGTAGCTCGTGTCCCAAGTGGCGCCGAAATCTTCACTGCGGAGCACGGCGGTGCGGCCCTTGCTAAAATAGCCAGTGCCGGCCAGTACGTAAATGCGCTTGGGGTCCGTGGGGTCGAGCGCGAAAGCTTCGGTGCCGTAAAGTCCCTTGTCGTTTTCCGAGATGAAATCCATCAGCGGAATCCAGGTCTTTTTCTCGAAATCGAAACGGTAAATACCGCCCACGTCGGTGCGGGCGTACAGCAAGTTCTTGGCCTTTGGGTGGAACATCACGGCAGAGACGAATCCGCCGCCATCAAAGCGCACGTTTCCCCATTCGTACTTCTCGGCACTTGCGGTCGAGGCGAGTGCAGCCAAGGCGGCGATGCCGATTATGGACGATTTGAACGAAATTTGACCAAACATATTGTATCCACCTATTTTTTGAGAACATTTAAACCCAGACAACTATAAGTAATATACATTAGATTTGAGCAAACTGTATCTTATATAATCCTTAAAATAAGAAAATTTTTGAGAACATTTCGAAATGTCGAAAAAACGCATGTTAAAAAACGACCCGCTGTCAAACAACAAAAGCTTTTTGGGATTTATAATTCAATTTCGTTTCGGTACCTATAAAACAGATGGTGATGAAGTTTTATAGGTACCGATGACTTCGTTTTTTTATTTCGTACCTATAAATCGTTAATAACAGGCTTTTTATAGGTACGTTTTTTATTTTTTGTACATAAATTAAGCGTAAAAATACCTATAAAATGGAATTTACGCGTCGTTTATAGGTACAAACTCAATAGAATTCGTCTTGCTAAATTGCAACATAGCCTGTTTTGTACCTATAAAACTTGATGAAACAGTATTTTATAGGTACGAACTTCAGAATTGTCTTGAATTTCGAATAATTCTAAAAAAGAACCCCCCGGAACGCTTCGATGGTGTTCAGTTCATCGTAGGTCCGGGGTGACATCTAAAAATTTCTAATGACCAATAGCCAACAAATTCTACTCCGCTCCGATGCCTAGCCCCCTGAACGGAACGTACCTAATCTGGTTCTTGTTGTCGATGATGACGGCGACACCGGTCAAGAAGTACGGCCAATGTCTCGATGCCGGATCGTGGAATCTGTAATTTACAGTGCCGTTCGAGGCGAAAACGGAGAGCGGCAGGATGAAGTCGTCGTGGGAGCAGATGACGCGGAACTTGTTCATGGAGGCGTAATCCGGTGCAATGTGCGTTTTGACGATTTCTTCGGTTTTTGTCTTCAGGTCGTCGAGAGCATCGGAGTACATGTTGTCGTAAGCCCAGCCGGCAATGACGAGACGGACGTTCGTCGTGGAATCTTCGTAGAATTTATAGCGGTCCTTGTCCTTCTTGTACCAGCTGATGGAATAAATATCAGAGGAGTCATGCGGGAATGTCGCCTGACCACGACCTTGGTTGATGTAGAAGCAAGTTTGTTCGGTACGGAGGTATTTGGTATGCGTGTATGTGAATTCATCGGCGCTTGCGAGCTTTTTGCCGACAGCGATAGCTTGGCGTACGCCGTCCGAAGGTTGCCCCTTGATGGAATCAGGTTCGGTTTCCCAATAGGTGAGAGGCGTTTCCTTGCCTGTTTGGGCATCGTCGCGTTCTCCGTGGCGAATGACGAAGACCGCTTTTTCGTTGCAGCGGACGCTCTTGAAAACATCGGCGATGTCGGCAAGCCCGATGGAGTCGAGGGGAATTGTTGCGACCGGAGTCTCGACGCAGTTCGGGTCAGCAGGAGTCGTTGCCGCACTTGATTCGGGAACGGTTGCAGAAGAGCTGGATTCGACACCCGGCACGGTTGCGGAACTGGAAATTCCCGGCTGCGTTTGCGTGGCGGAGGAGGCTGGTTCCGTGACGCTAGAAAGCGGGTCGGGCGGCAGCGTCTGTGCATTGGAAGAGGCGGGAACCACATTACCTTGATTAGGGAAGGCGCTGGTCGAACTGTCGTCACCGCAGGCGGTTAAGAGAGACGCCGCCAAAAGTGCACCTGTAAAAGCCAATGAAATACGTGTTTTTTTATGCATTGCGTAAAAATCCTTGTTTTATCCCTTTAAATTTATTTTTGTTGGGGTATTTCATCAAGTAAAATTTTTTGAAATAGCCTCTAAAGTAGCTCGCCAGTCATTAATTATTGTAATTAATCTCGTTCCGGCGCTTGAGTTCTTTGTTCAGCGGCCAGTAAATGAATGCAAAAACGATGTACCCGATGAGAAGCACAATCCAGTGGTTGAGCCCGAACCCGATTTCCACGTAGCGCATGGTGATGAACATGAACGGCCCAGCGATGAGGAACAGCGGAAGTTGCCTGCACTGGTCGCCGAGCGAATAGCGGCTTTCGTAGCTTACAATGGAGTTCATCATTGGAAAACTGGTGCAAAAACCGCCCATCAGGCGCTTGATGAGCATGAGTCCGGAAACCACGCCTGCGATGGCGGGTGCTTTTATATATATAGGAAGCGGAGTCTTGTAACGCACGCCGGACTTGTATTTTTGTTTTTGGAAAAAGACGATGCCGATGACAAGGTCGAAAAGGCAGGCCCCGAGAAAGTACGCTTCGCCTTCGGGGATGCGCGAGTGCAGAAAGGTGCCTAGGCAGACGAAAAAGACGAGTCCCGCGATGATGGAAAGCACGATAGGGACTTTTGCTTTATAGTGGAGCAGACGCACGATCTGCACGTACAGCATGCACATGAACCCGGAAACGGCGTTTTCGGTACCCATCGGGAGTCCTACGGCGATATAGGCGAAACCGCAGGGGATAGGGATGGTCGCCGTGACGGCTTTGAGCTGCGGATCTTTCAGGTAGGCGCTCAGAGTTCCGAGGGCGGTCACCATAAAGACGAGTAGCCAGTCGTAAATCCCGAAATGAAAGTTCAAATCTTCCAACATTGAGTAAAAAAATAGAAAAGTCCGTACCTTTTTCGACTTTGCATTATAAATTTATCTTGGGTATTTTTTTGGGTGATATAGCCCAATAAGCGAGGTGTTCATGCTCTCGATTCCATCTTATTGGTATTTTATCCCGGTTGCATCGCTGGTTGCTCTGGGAATGGCTTTGTTCTTTTATCGCTTCATGAAGCGTCAGCCTGGCGGTAACCAAAAGATGGAGGATATTGCGCGCTACGTGCGCGTGGGGGCGTATGCCTACCTTAAGCGGCAGTACAAGACTGTATCCATAGTCTTTGGCGTTCTTTTCGTGGTGTTCCTCGTGCTGGCGCTGCTCGGCATCCAGAATCCGTTCGTGCCGGTGGCGTTTTTGACGGGTGGCTTCTTTAGCGGCCTGTGCGGCTTTTTGGGCATGAAAACGGCGACTTATGCGAGTTCCAGGACGGCAAACGGCGCAATTTCGAGCCTGAATCGCGGGCTTGTCATTGCATTCCGCAGCGGGGCCGTGATGGGGCTTATCGTCGTGGGCTTTGGTCTTCTCGACATCTCGGCTTGGTTCTTTTTGCTCAATTACATATACGACCACAACGTCTGGCAGTTCGGGGCGGATATCGCGTCGAAACTTTCGCTGGGGGCGTGGAACGATAACATGGTGAACAATGCCGAGTGGGCGCATGCGAAGATGGTGGAAATCACGACGACGATGCTCACCTTTGGCATGGGGGCGTCGTTGCAGGCGCTTTTTGCCCGCGTGGGTGGCGGCATTTACACCAAAGCGGCCGATGTCGGGGCTGACCTCGTGGGAAAAGTCGAGGCGGGAATCCCCGAGGATGACCCGCGTAACCCGGCGACCATTGCGGATAACGTTGGCGACAACGTGGGCGACGTGGCAGGCATGGGCGCAGACCTTTATGAATCCTATTGCGGTTCTATCCTTTCGACGGCGGCGCTAGGGGCCGCGCTCCCGATGGGTGGCGTCAAAATGGTCATTGCTCCGATGGTTGTCGCGGCGATTGGAATTGTGCTTTCTATTTTGGGAATTTTTGCAGTGCGCACGCGCGAAGATGCCGACACGAAGTCGCTTTTGCGTTCGCTACTCACGGGGACGCTCGGTTCTTCGGTGCTGATTCTTTTTGCGCTTTTGGTGCTCGTGAAATTTGATTTCATTTCGATGGGAATTTTCGGCTCCGTGCTTTCTGGCCTTGCGGCTGGCATTCTCATTGGGCAGTTTACGGAATACTATACGTCCGATGCTTACAAGCCGACGCGCGGAATCGCTGGCCAGGCGAAACTTGGCGCTGCGACGACAATTATCGACGGCATTTCGGTCGGCATGTTCTCTACGGGACTTCCGGTGGTGACTATTGTCATTGGCATTGTGGCAGCCTTTGGATGTGCTGGTGGCTTTAGCGACATGGCTGTGGGACTTTATGGCGTGGGCTTTGCCGCTGTGGGCATGCTCAGCACGCTTGGCATCACGCTTGCGACGGACGCCTTTGGCCCGATTGCGGATAACGCTGGCGGTAACGCCGAGATGGCCGGTCTCGACCCTGAAGTGCGTGCCCGTACCGATGAACTCGACATGCTGGGAAATACGACTGCAGCAACAGGCAAGGGCTTTGCGATTGGCTCTGCGGCGCTGACCGCGATGGCGCTCCTCGCTTCTTACATCGAGGAGGTGAAAATCTGGCTCGGGCATTTGGCTGCATCGGCCGAGGGCGTATGGAAAGTCGGCTCCGTCGCGTTTGCGAACGGCGCGAATGATTTGATGACGGCGCTTTCGGGTGTGGCTGGCGTAAAATTCCTCGATGGAGGGACACGCGCGATTGCAGAAAATGGTGACCTCGTGGGAATGGTCGCAAATAAGGTAAACTACGTTGACTTTATGCACATTTACAACCTCAACTTGATGAACCCCATGCTTTTGGGCGGGCTGTTTATCGGTGCGATGATGACGTTCGTGTTCTGCGCATTGACCATCAAGGCGGTGGGCCGTGCGGCAAGTGCGATGGTCGAGGAAGTGCGTCGCCAGTTCCGTGAAATCCCGGGAATCATGGAAGGCACGGGCGAGCCGGATTACGCCCAGTGTGTTGAAATCTCGACGACGGGCGCCCAACATGAGATGGTTATCCCCTCGGTGCTTGCGGTTGTTGTTCCTGTGCTGGTGGGGCTTACGATGGGCGTTGCGGGCGTGTTCGGCCTTTTGGCGGGCGGGCTTGCATGCGGCTTTGCGCTTGCGACAATGCTCAATAATGCCGGCGGCGCCTGGGACAATGCGAAAAAGTTTGTTGAAAAAGGCAATTACGGCGGCAAGGGGTCCGACACGCACAAGTCCGCAGTCGTTGGCGATACCGTGGGTGACCCGTTCAAGGATACCGCAGGCCCCTCGCTCAATATTTTGATTAAACTCATGACTATGGTGAGCGTTGTGTTCGCTGGCGTCATTGTGCGATTCGGGAATATGTTGTTTTAGTTGTTAGTCGATGGTCATTAGCCATTGGTTGTTGACTGAAGACCATTTGTATTAGTTAGACATTTCTTACTTAATTAGATTAGTCTAATTTTTGGATTGTTTCGAGTCCATTTGGAGTAGAACTTTCTTTGGTAAATTTCTAAAATAAATTTCAGAGAGAATTGCCATAGAATCTCTGCTGGCATATAGATTTCGTTACCTCATATATGCTAGATAGGTTATCCCGCCTTGGCTAAGGCTTAAGGCGGGATTTTTGATTTTATTTATTGTTGACTTTAGGTCGTGCATGGATAAGAACCTTGATTTCTGTTTAGTTCGGCAGTGCGCCCCGACTCTTGCTGGGGTGAAGCTGGGTAATTTGTTTTGCGTTGGTTCTGCCGATGGTGTCTTGATTTGCAATATTCTAGCTCGTTGGAATCAGGCCTTGAACCCTAAGGGTGTTGTGGCTCGTGTTGTCGCTGAACGTTGCGGACGTTATTTTATCTATGTTTATCGGAATAGCGCTTTACAGAATTTGGGAAATTCTTGTGAAGTGCGAAATTTTTTGAAAGGCTTTGGGTATAGTTGTTTTGATACAGAGTCGTTGCTGAATTTTTTTCAGCATCGCATGACGCGATCGGTATGTTTTCCACATGAAGTGGGTGTGTTTTTGGGGTACCCACTTGACGATGTGAAAGATTTTATTTCGTATGGCGGGAAAAATTACAAGATGATTGGATGTTGGAAGGTTTATAACGATGTGCCGAACTCCATGCATATTTTTGAAGTTTATAAAAAGTGCCGCAAGATATTCAATGAACGCTTTGAACAGGGCGATTCTTTAACGAATTTAACCGTGGCATGTTAATTTAGTTAAAAATCTAAAGGGAGCCTCTAAAAAATGCTTTGGTTAATAAAATTTGAGCGAGACCGAGTGCAGGCAGGAACGAAAAGTGGTGAATACTGGAGGTCTTTACCACTTTGAGTGACGAAACTGCACGATGTGTCGCAGCCAAATTTTTGAAAATGAGTTTTTAGAGGCGACCGAAAAACAAAAGGAAAATAAAATGAATAAAATTGCAGTTGTCTTTTGGACAGGGACTGGTAATACTGAAGTTATGGCGAATGAAGTTGTCACAGGTGCTAAAGAAGCGGGTGCCGATGTGACGCTGTTCAATACGTCTGCTTTTAAGGTGGAAAATGCCACTGAATTTGACAAGTTTGCTTTGGGTTGCCCGGCAATGGGTGCTGAAGAACTCGAAGATAGCGAATTTCAGCCGCTTTATGACCAGTTGAAAACGCAAATCGCAGGCAAAAAGGTCGTGCTTTTCGGTTCATACGGCTGGGGCGGCGGCGAATGGATGAATGCATGGAAAGAAGATGCTGTTAATGCTGGCCTCGTTCTTGCTGATGATCCGCTCGCCATTGAAGGTGCTCCGGATGATGCTGGCAAGGCAAAGTGCCGTGAACTCGGCAAGGTTCTTGCACTGTCGTAAAAATTACGATGTTGTCATTCCCGTGACCTTTGTCATTCCCGCGAAGGCGGGAATCTCCTTGTGCAAACTTAGACTCTCTAAAAATGTTAGTGAGTCTAACAAAATTAGAGAGTCTAACAATGTTAGAAATTCACTAACAATGTTAGCGTCAGTCGCGTGAAACTCAACTGCGACGCGGGGTTGCAAGAGTTATGTACTTAATTTGTTTGTAATTTACAATTGGAGGGGAGAGTATCTATTTTTTTTAAAGCGGGCAAGTGCTCCGCTGATTTTTCTTTATTAAGGAGAATGATATGTCTATGTTCAAAAACGAAAAATTCTGGCTCGTTGTTGCCGGTGCTGTGGGCTCCGCTGTCGCAAAAAAGGTTCTCAAAGCTAAAAAGACTCGCGAACTCGCCGTTCAGGGACTTGCTCATGGCATGAAGTTTACTGCTGACGCCAAGGCCGCTTTCCAGGACATGAAGGACGAAGCCGCTGATATTTGCAACGACGCCAAAGCCGAAGCGGGAATTAATTAGACGAGAGATCATATAATCTCGTTAGAATCGTCATACTGAGCACGAAGTGCGAATGTATCCAGTGATTTTACAGTCTTGGATTCTTCAGTCGCAGAGCTCCTTCAGAATGACGAAATCCACTTCTAACTGCCTACTTCCTACTGTCTTCTGTTAACTATGCAATATCGAATTGTCTATGATAGACCTGGTCGCCTTCGCTTGCGTGCCGGAGCGTATGCTTTTGATCGTGAGTATGAAGCGCGTGTTCACAAGGCGTGTGTTGGCGTACCTTGCGTAAAAAGTGCCGTGGTGCACAGCGAGAATGGCGGGCTGCTGCTTGAATATGAGCCGCTGAACGGCGATTACGGTGCAAGTCGTAGCCAGATTCTCGAATTTGCAAAATCGCTGAATCCCAAATCGCTGCCGGAATGTGATGGCGAAACGGAATACCAGTTGCAAGCTTTGGACGACGAGTTTAAAAACAACCTTGCGATGATGATTGCTAGGCGCTATTTGCTGCGCTGGTTTGTTCCGCTCCCGATTCGTACGGCGATTACAGTGGTTCGCGGGTTGCGTTATGTGGCGCGTGGCGTTTCGACGCTTGCGAGTGGAAATCTCACGGTCGATGTACTCGACGGTGCTGCAATTGGAACTTCGCTGTTGCGCCGCAATTACGAATCTGCCGGGACGGTCATGTTCCTTTTGGGCGTCTCTGGCTTGCTGGAAGATTATACCAAGGCGCGTACGCGTACGGCGCTTACAGGGAGCCTCGCCGTAAAAGTCGATAAAGTCTGGGTCGTGAAAGATGGCGTAGATACTTTGGTCGAACTCAAGAGTGTCCAGGTAGGCGATTTGGTGCGTGTGCGTTCCGGGAGCATGATTCCTGTGGACGGTCGCGTCATGGAAGGTGAAGCCTTCGTGAACGAATCGACGATGACGGGCGAATCCAAGGCGGTGATGAAAACTACTGGTCGAATCGTTTTTGCGGGGACCGTCCTTGAAGAAGGCTCAATTGTTGTTGAGGTTCAGGCGGTGAACAGCAATACGAAAATCCAGAAGATTGTGGAACTGATTGACCGTAGCGAAGACTTGAAGGCGAGCGTGCAGAGCCGTGCGGAACATTTGGCCGATAGCATCGTGCCGTTCAGTTTCCTCGGCTTTGGGCTTACGCTTTTGTTTACGCAGAACATCTCACGTGCGGTTTCCATCTTGATGGTGGATTACTCTTGTGCGATAAAACTCTCGACTCCGATTTCCGTGATTTCTGCATTGCGCGAAGCCGCGGATATGGACATGACGGTGAAAGGCGGCAAGTACTTGGAAGAACTTGCGCTTGCTGATACGATTGTATTTGACAAGACAGGAACGCTCACGAAGGCGGAGCCGCGACTTGAAAAGATTATTCCGTTCGGCGGTCGCAACGAAGACGAAATCTTGAAAATTGCGGCATGCATTGAGGAACATTTCCCGCATAGCATGGCACGTGCGATTGTGAAAGCGGCGCTTGAACGCGGAATTGCTCACGAAGAAGAACATGCCGATGTCAAGTACATTGTGGCTCATGGCATTGCAACGGCGCTTGACGAAAAACGAGCAGTCATCGGCAGCAAGCATTTTGTCATCGAAGACGAAAAGGTGATTGTGTCCGAAGAGGACCAGCGCATCATCGATAAAGAAGCGGGGGCTGCGTCTGTGATTTACCTTGGCATCGGTGGTGAACTTGCTGGCGCCTTGTGCATTAGCGACCCGCCTCGTGAAGAAGCGGCTGTTGCCATACGCAGGTTGCGTGAAAGTGGCATCAAGAATGTGGTGATGATTACGGGCGATAGCAAAAATGCGGCAGAACGCGTGGCGGAACGTTTAGGGATTGATACGTTCTTTGCCCAAGTCCTGCCCGAAGACAAACATCGTTATGTGGAACAAATGAAGTCCGAAGGCAAGCGCGTGATAATGGTGGGAGATGGCATCAACGATGCGCCTGCTTTGGCTACGGCAAACGTTTCTGTCGCTATGAGCGATGCCAGTGATATTGCCCGCGAAACTGCCGATGTGACGCTCCGCCGCGAGAATCTCGAAGACCTCGTGGAATTGCGTCTCTTGAGCCAAAAGCTGATGGAACGCATCTCCGAAAATTACCGCTTTATAGTTGTTTTCAATACGAGCTTGTTATTGGGCGGTTTTCTTGGATTCTTGTCGCCGACGACATCAGCATTCTTGCACAATGTTTCAACGATGGGCATCTGTGCAAAAAGCATGACCAAGCTGAAAGTGGAGTAAACGTCACAAATTTTTGTCATGCCCGAAAAAAACTGTCATTCCCGCCTCCGTGCGGGAATCTCCCTCTTGTTAAGTATTCCCTTTGCTTTAGGGAATACTTTTTTGCTGAGATGGCGATGCCCGCCTTCGCGGGCATGACATGCTGGCTAACGGTGCTTGCGGACTTGTTTATTTTGTTTCTCTCTCCCATACGGCTTTGTTAAATAAACTAATGCCGTAGTGAGCGTGTAATCAGCAATGAGGGCGGCAGCAAGACCAATGATGGAAAGCAATCCGACGTTGTGCAGTGCACCCATGGGGCTGAAGATGAACACGAAGAACATTGCGCAGAGAATGAATGTCGTCATGCCCATCGTCTTTCCGATTTCGCGGTAAGAAAGCAGCAGCGCTTTTTTGTAGCTGCCCGTGCGTTCGTATCCGTATTTGATGTGATTGTTCATGTGGATAGTGTCGTCAACGGCGATGCCCAAAATCATTGGCATCACGATCATCGTTATCATGTCGAGCGGCATTCCCGAATAGCCCATGACGCCGCCGATCAAAAGCACTGGTGCGACGTTTGGAATCATGCCGATGAGGCCTGCCTTGATGCTCCCGAATGCGAGAATCATCATGATGGCGATAATCACGAAAGAGCCTCCGAACGAACGCAACAGTCCGTTTACGAGCTTGCCGTTCATTTCAGCGTAGTTCACGACTTCGCCGACGATGGAAGTTTTGGCGTCCGGGAAAATTTGCGCGGCATACGATTTTGCGGAATCGAGGTCTTCGACGATTTTCTTGGCGTCGTATCCGGAAAGTTCTATGTGGATAAATGTCGTTTTGTAATCTTCGTCCATGCGTTCAAAGAGCGCGTCGGCATCTGAAATTTCGTAGAGGAACAGCAGTTGCGTGAGCATGTCCTGCGCATCGGGAATTTTGTAGTATTCCGTGCTGTCGGCGTTTAGCGTGCGGTTCATTTCTTTTACGAGCCTCGTAACGGATTGCACACGGGGCTTGTCCCCTGAAATTTTTGTGAGCTGGAGCGTGCCGAGCTTTTGTTCGAGGGCTTCAATGCGTTTCATGTTGGCGGGATCTTTCAGCGCGTCGCCGTCGTTGAATTCGACCATCACATTGAAATCGTAGAGACTTCCGAGTTTGCCGCTGAGCATGTCCATGAGTCTTGTGACGAACGGGATTTTTGCGCCCATCGTTTTTGTGTAGTCCATGTTCACGTCAATGTTCATCACGCCTGGAATTTGCGACAACATTATGGCGGCAGAAATGGCGGCTACGATACCGCTGTGCCTGCAAACTTTGCGACCGAAGAATTCAAAGAGGATGTCGGCTTTTGTGGCTCCCGCCGCTTTCACTTCTGTCGGGTCGGGCTTTGCGTTTTTGCCGAAGCTCATGAGAATCGGAATCAGGATGATGACATACAAATAAACCATGAAGACGATGCCTGCCGAAATACCGCCAATCCAGCGGATGGGGCGGATGCCTGCGAACAGGAACGAAATCAGCGAGGCCACGGTAGTGATGACGGTGAAGAGAATGGGCCAGCCGGTTTCTTCGACAGCGTTTATCACGGATTCGCGGCGGTTGCCCGTGCGCCTAAAGTGCATGCGGAATGAATTGATGTAATGGATGGAGTAACCGACCGAAAGTGCCATGCCCAAAAGTACGGGGAGCGCGACCATGCTTTCGTCGCCAATGATGCCGAGCCAAGCGTTTACGCCGAGAACAGATGCGATTCCTCCGACGGTGGCGATGGCGGGGACAATGACTCCGCGCAAAGAGCGTACAAATAAAATAAGGCATGCGAGCATGACGGCAAAGCCAATACCAATGCGTATAGCACATTCACGCGAGATGACTTCGTTTTCTTCCATTTCGGTGTAGCTCATGCCGGTTGGGAGCATCTCGAACTTGTCGCTTTTGAATTCATCGGAGAGAATGACGTTGCGAGCGAAAGGCGCGATACTGTCTTTGCCGAAATCGATGCCTCCTTCGTATGATTTCAACGAGAGAATAACCCATGTTTCTTTCGCGTCGTCGGAGACGATGTTGTTCACGAGAGATTCTCGGCTCATGATAAGCGATTTCTTGGCGGCGAGCTGTGCTGAATCTGTCGGGATGCCGCTTTCAAACGGATCAATGACTTCGAAGCCTTCGTTATTTGCAATAGGGATGGATAAGTTGTGTGTGAGTGAAACAACGCGGTCGGCGTAAGGGACCTCGTTTTCGAGACGCTTGGAAAGTCGGTCGATGGCGCTTAAAACTTCGGGGGCGAAAACATCGTTTGCACGGACCATCACCATATAGCCGTCATCGCTACCGAAAACGTCATTGAAATGCGCTTGGTCAATTTTGACTTTGTCCCAATCATCGAACCATTCTTCTTCGCTGCTGGTCATTTGCAGTTGCGGAAGCCCGAGGCATGCGGCGAGAGTCACAAGAATTGTTACGAGTAAAATCAACCAACGGAATTTGACTTGAAAACGCCCCAGACGGGCGAAAACTTTATTAACTCGAGAAACTTGCATAAGTCCTCCCCAAAAAATTTGCCCGAAAATAACATAACGTGTAGCGCTTTTCTACTCCAATCGGACGCGCAAAGAACATGGGTGGATATAGTATGTGTACGAAAAGTTAAACGGGGCTAAATTAAGTCTAAATGGAGTAGAATTTAATGGGAAAATTTCTCTATTTACGCCCGAAAAAGTATCCACAATTGGAACTGTTTAAGGAGATTCCCGATGGTTCGGCGGGCTCACCAACCTTAGTCGGGGATGACAAGAAAATGAAAACTACTGGAAAAAAATCTTCGAATACGCTGGTGCGCGATCTTGTGAACGTGGGCATTTTTGGTGCCCTTTATCTTGTGCTTTCTGGACTTGGAGCGAGCATCGGCTTTATTCCTGCGTTTATTGTGGTTTCCACATGCGCGGTGAGCTTGGTGACGAGTGTCCCACTATTCCTTTTCTTTTCGAAAGTAGAAAGACCTTTACTTTGCTGCGTGTTGCTTTGCATACTTTTTGGCGTTGTCATGGTGTTCTCTGGCCACGGAATTTCTTATGGATTGCTTTGCGTGATGTATGGTGTTTTGGCGGGCCTTTGCTTAAAGCTTTTTCATAAAAATTTTGTCGGTTGCCTGCTTGCTAATGTGATGATTAGCTTTGTGCCTTCGTCGATGATGATTCCGCTTTGGGCTTCGACTGAAGAATATTTGGCGTATTGCAGTTCTGTTTGCGATAAGGCTTATATTGCTCATTTGGCGGAACTTTCTAGCAGCTATTGGCCTTTGATTGGACTTTTTGGATTTGGTGCCGCAGGTGCCGTAGTTGGTGGATTCATTGCTCGTCGCGTGATGAAAAAGCATTTTGAACGCATCGGACTTGCTCAGTGAAACTGGATCCGCGAACAAAGTTGTTTTTAGCGGTGGTGGCAAACGGCATGGTTTTTACCGCTCCACTATTCTATAGTTTGTTGATGGTTGTTGTAACGTCTATATTGCTATTATTTGAGGGAAAGTGGAAATTTGTTTGCACTTTCTTTTTTGTTTATCTAGATGCTGCTTTTTTCTTTGATTTGACGAAAAGAATGGATGTTGGTACTTCGGGTACAATTATTCTTGCATCGTTGTTCTTGATGTACCGTATTATGCCCGCTTGTGTTGTACTATATTATGTTGTAACAACTACTAAAGTTAATGAGTTTTTGGCGTGCATGTCGCTAATGCATGTTTCGAACAAGGTGACGATACCCTTGATTGTGATGATTCGATTTTTCCCGACGGTGTATGATGAATCCCGTGCGATTGGCAATGCCATGAGAATGCGCGGAATTCGCTTGTTCAGCTTGCGAACTTTAAAAAGTCCAGTGGCATTCCTTGAATATAGGCTAGTACCGCTTTTGGTTTCTATTACGAAAATTGGTGATGAACTTTCGATTGCGGCGGTGACGCGTGGACTCTCGGCAGAAACGAAACGCACTTGCGTTGCGACGATTGGACTTCGCTGGGTGGATTTTGTTGTGTGGGCTTATTGTATTGTTGTAGTTGTGAGCTTTACTGTAACTTGCTACCGATAATGAATTCGTTGCTTTCATTGTCTTCTTTGTTCTTTTTATTGTCATCCCGGCCTAGTGCCGGGATCGGCATGTGTATTTCGCAATAACTGGCCCCGGAATAAATCCGGGGTGACGAAAAAGAAGACTGTTATTAGGATGAATTTATGAACATTTCTCTCAAAAACATTTCCTTTTCTTACTCTGATTCCCTGGATGATGCGATTCTCAAAAACTTGAATTTGGAAATTCGTTCGGGCGAGTGCGTTGTGCTGGCGGGGGAGTCGGGTTGCGGAAAGACGACGATTTCAAGACTCATTAACGGTTTGATTCCGCATTACCATTCGGGAACGATGGATGGCGATGTGTTTCTCGGCGACAAGAATACCTCCGATATGACGCTTGCCGAAATTTCACGAGTTGTGGGTTCCGTTTTTCAGAATCCTCGTTCGCAATTTTTCAACATCGATACGGATTGCGAGCTTGCTTTTGGCTGCGAAAATTTGGGAATGGATCCCGAAGAAATCAAGCAGCGCGTGGAAAATGTTGTCCAGGAATTTCATTTAGAGCATTTGCTGGGTCGTAGCATATTTAACCTTTCGGGCGGCGAAAAACAGAAAATTGCGTGCGCATCTGTTTCTGCTACGGGGCCTGAAATTTTTGTGCTGGATGAACCTTCTGCAAATCTGGATCTCAAGACGATTGCGGACTTGAAAGAAATTGTTTCGCGATGGAAAAAGGCGGGGAAGACGGTCGTTATCGTGGAGCATCGCCTTTACTATTTGCGTGATGTCGCCGACAGAATTTGTTACGTGAAGGACGGGCAAATTGCATACGAATGGACTCCCGCAGAACTTGAAGCCAAAGGAGCTGCATACGCTGCTTGCCTTGGACTGCGCTGCATGAATTTGGAGCAGTTGAATGTGCGGGATGGTGTCATCCTGAGCGTGGTTCGGCAGGCTCACCAACCTTGTAAGGTCCCTGAGCTTGTCGAAGGGCCGCAAGGTTCGAAGGAGCTGGATCTCGCGAAGCAATCCATAGCGAAATCCATTGCCTTTACGAACCTGACATTTGCGTATCATAAAAAGCATCCAATTCTCGATATTGACTGTCTTGAACTCCCGTGCGGACAAATTACAGCATTGATTGGCCATAACGGCGCTGGCAAATCGACGCTTGCCCAGGTGCTTTGTGGATTGCAGGGGAACTGGCGTCAAAAACGTGCTGCCCGCAAACGTGGCACTTACCTGATTATGCAAGATGTGAACCACCAGCTTTTTACTGAAAGTGTTCTAGATGAAGTCTTGCTGGGCATGAAACCGCAAAATGAAAAACTTGCTCTTGAAATTCTTGATGGACTCAATCTTAAGCAATATGCGAATGAACACCCGATGGCGCTTTCGGGCGGGCAAAAACAACGTGTTGCCATTGCAAGCGGAATTTCAAGCGGCAGTGAAATTGTTGTTTTCGATGAACCGACAAGTGGCCTTGATTATAGGCAAATGCTTGCTGTTTCTGCAACGCTTAAAAAGCTTGCCTTGAGCGGAAAGACTTTGCTCGTAATTACCCATGACCCTGAATTTATTTTGAATAGTTGTCAATCTGTGATACGCATGGAACGCGGGAAAATCGCAGACCAGTATCTGCTACAAGGCAATCAGGAAAAGTTAATCGAATCGATGATGAATGCGTGATATGAATAGTTGTTTTTTTTTGTAATTATCTTTGAAGTATGAATATTTGGAATATTTTTGCACCGGTTTATGAATTCTCGATGCGTTCGCAGAAGAATATCTATGATTTTCTGTATGCGCGGATTGCCGAAGTCGCCAAGGGCAAAGATGTTCTTGAACTGGCGACGGGCCCCGGGATGATTGCGCGGCATATTGCGCCTGCTGCAAAGTCCGTGATGGCAACTGATTTTGCGCCGAAGATGATTGAAACCGCACTCAAGGCGAAGAATCCTGACAACCTGAGTTTCGAAGTTGCAGACGCGACTTCATTACGCTTTGCGGACAATTCCTTTGACGTTGTCGTGATAGCGAATGCGCTCCATATTATTCCGAATCCGGAAAAAGCGCTTGAAGAAATTCGTCGCGTCTTAAAGGATGGCGGCTTGCTGATTGCGCCGAACTTCTTTTTCCGCGAAGACGGCAAGAAGAACTTGTGGCAAAAAATCTTGAGTCTTGTCGGCATTCGCTTCGCTCACGAATGGACCGAAAAAGAATACAAGGCCTTCTTGGAATCGAACGGCTGGAAAATCAAAATGGCCCGCGTTATCAAGGGCCGAATCGACTTGATCTATGTAGAGTGCGCTTGATTTCTAGGTCCTTGATGTCGTGGCTGTGGCTGTGCTTTGCATCGGAAAAGACATGGTTGTGCAAATGGGAATGCGTAACAACGTGTGTATGGGTTATGCCGCCATGCGTGTGCGTGAAAACATGCTGATGCATGTGCGAATGTGAGCGGACAAGCGTATCGTAAACCACAAAAATGGTTCCGGCGATCATGACCAGGAACGCCACGAGATATTGCAGCGTGATTTTTTCGTTCAGGAGCACGACAGAAAAATTGAAACTGTCGGTATTTTCAAACGAGAGAATGAAACTGGATGTCGTTATAAATAAAATGGCAATCCACAAACGCTTAGACACCTTTTCTCTAAAAATGAATAGCGCAATCAGCGTTGTCGCGACGATTTCGAAGTTCCCGAGCAGCGATGCGTTGCTGGATGTTCCGTACTTGACGCCGAACAAGAGCAGTATGGGGGCGGCAATGTCGAGCAGAACCATGCCCAGCGTGTAGGGGAAATCTTTTTTGCAGAGCCGTTCCGATTGGGGTTCGCGCCGGATATGGAACAGGTAGAGAATGCCGATTCCGAGCCCTGCGCCAATATAGAGCAGTCCCGCCATGAATACAGGCGAAATGTGGGCCAGCAGCATTTTGGAGCAGGGAACATTCAGTGCATAAAATGCGGCCGCCGCTATCGCATAACCAATCGCAATGACATTCTTGTCCATGATTTAAATGTAGAATTTTGCATGAATATTAAATCAACAGTAGCCATATTTTTTACGGAAGGCCACGACGCAGGTTGCAGTAACCGCAAACGAGGCGATTTCAGCGACAGCGCACGAACTCCAGATGCCGTCAAGCCCGAAGAAAATGGGGAGCGCAAGCACGGCGATGATTTCGAACACGAATGTCCGCAAGAACGAAATGAGTGCCGAAACCAGGCCGTTGTTCAGGGCCGTAAAGAACGAGGAGCCTGCGTAGTTTGCGCCCATCAGCAAGTAGGCGAATGAATAGATGACGATGCCGTGTCGAATCATTTCGAATAAATTTGGATCGTAGCCGCCGAAAATTTTTGCCAAAGGTAACGCTAGTGCTTCTGACGAGGCCGTAAGCACGACACCCGCAACTGCGACAATCACGCAATCCATACGGAATAGATTTTTGAGTTCGCTTGTATTGCGGGCTCCGTAATGGTAGCTTATGATGGGAGCGCGTCCAAACGAATAGCCTGTAAAGAATGTCGAAAAAATGTAGCTTACATACATGATAGCCCCGTATGCGGCAACGCCCGTATCTCCGGCAATTCTGATGAGCTGGAAATTGTAGAGCATGCTTACGATGGACATGGCGATATTTGTAACCAGCTCGGAAACTCCGTTCGACATGGCTTTCGACAACGCGTGACCATCGAAAACGGGTTTCACGATTCGGAGTGGAGTCTTGTTTCGCAATAGGAAAAATACGAACGGGGTGAATCCTCCGACGGATTGTCCGATAACGGTCGCTAAGGCCGCTCCGGAAATGCCCCATTCCAAAACGACAATGAACAACAGGTCCAGTACAATGTTTGTGATGCCCGCTAAAACCGTAAGCGCAAAACCCAGCTTAGGCTTTTCTGCCACAATCATGAAACAGTAAAAGAGATGCTGCAACACGAAGGCGATTCCGCCAAGGGCAGCAATGCGCCCGTAACGAGTCGCCTGCGAAAGGAACTCGCCGTCGGCACCCAGAAATGCGGCTAATCCTTCCATAAAATAGGATGCCGTGATACTTGCGGTAATTCCGTAAGCGATTGTCGCATACACGATTGTTGAAAACGCCTTGTTCGCTTTTTCGTTATCGCCTTCGCCGAGGAATTTTGCGACGAGCGCGCTGCCGCCGGCCCCCATCATCACGCCGGGAGCGGCAATAAGCATAAGGACCGGCATGACGAGGTTTACGGCAGCAAAAGAAGTCTTTCCGACAAAGTTCGAGACAAATGCAGCATCGACAATGCTGTAGATGGTGGTAAAAAACATTGTCAAGATAGACGGAAAGACGAAGCGAAGCAGCCTCCCGTAGGTGAAGTGGTCCGAAAGCTGAATCTGCATTACAGCTTCCAGCTGACGGCTTCGCGGCGGGAATCGATGAATCGGGCGTAGATTCCGCCGTTCTTCACGAGTTCTTCGTGCTTGCCCTGTTCTGCGATGCGGCCTTTATCCAAGACGATAATCTGGTCGGCGTGGCGCACGGTTTTTAAGCGGTGCGCGATCATGATGACGGTCTTTTCGCGGGTCAGCTCCTGAATGGCAAGCATCAAGTCGCGTTCGTTTTCGGGGTCCACGTTCGCGGTCGCTTCGTCCAGAATGATGACCGGGGAATCCTTCATGATGGCGCGTGCAATCGAGATGCGCTGGCGTTCGCCGCCGCTGAGGCTTGCGCCGCCTTCGCCAATGACCGTGTTGTAACCGTCGGGGAGCTTTTCGATAAAGTCGTGGCAGCAGGCTTTCTTGGCGGCTTCTACGACTTGCTCGTGCGTGGCGCTCGGGTTTCCGAACTTGATGTTGTTTTCTATCGTATCGCGGAACAGATACACGTTCTGGAACACGAAACTGAAATTCTTCATGAGGCTATCCATGCTGTAATCTTGCACGCGCCGGCCTCCCAAAGTCACGACACCGAAGTTGACATCCCAGAAACGAGAGAGCAAATGGCAGAGCGTCGTTTTTCCCGAACCGCTCGGGCCCACAATGGCTGTAGTTGTTTTTTCGGGAATGTGGAGTGTCACGTTATCGATAATTCTGCGCTTTTCATAGGCGAAATCGATACCGTCGGCCTTGATGTCGTGATTGGCAGGGGCAATTTCTTCGCCATCGATGTCCATGGTGGGCTTGTTCAAGATATCGTTTGCACGATTGACCGAGATGTCGACCGCACGGAGGAGTGCTGCATAGCTGCCGCCCAGTTCCAAGGCCGCAAAAAGCATGAAGGAGCACACTAGCATGACGGCGCAGTTGGCAAGTTCCATGCTGCCGTTCAGGTAGAAATGAATTGAGAACATCATGATGGCAACGCCGGTAAGCTTGGCGACCAAGGTTTGCAAGTTCGAAAGCGGAACGCACTTGAGTTCCATGCCGATATTGGCGCCGGTATTCCTGTCAATGACTTCGTTCAGTTCCTTGGAGCGTTTGCCGGTCATGTTGTAGGCCTTGACTTCGGCGATTCCCTGGATGTATTCGAGAACCTTTTCGACCACCTTGCTGTCGGATTCTACTTTTTCGTGCGATACGGCACGGACATTCATGCGCATGAGCGTATTGATGAACTGGAAGAGAGCAAAGCCGACGGTAGCGACAATCGCAATTCGCCATTCAAAGAAGGCTATCATTACGATAATGAGAATCGTGTCGAGAATGCCCTGCGTGACCATCATGACGACGCGTGTGGCCACATCGCCGAGCTGTTCCATGGTGTTGGTGGTGACGGAGGTAATGTAACCGAGGCTGTTCTTGTTGAAGTAGCCCATGGGCAGGTAACGCAGGTGTTCGGCGATTTCGATGCGCTTGGAGGCACAAGTGCGGTAGCCGCCCTCGGTTTGCCACATGCTCATGATGCGCTTGGTGACGGTTGCTCCGATAAGGCTTGCCACCATGATCCCAAGCGAAAGCCAGACGGTGTCCATGGTAAACGGCGCGATTCCCTGCACATGGCGAATGACGCCCTGCAGCATGACAGCCATAGCTCCGATGCGGAGCGCCATGAAGAAGGAATTGAAGATTCCCACGATGATAGAGCCGTAGAACTTGTGGCGATTTTCCGCATTGCAGAAGTTAAAGAATTTAATGAGAGTATCGAACATTTATGCATCCTCCTCGGAATCCTTGGCACTAATGTGGGCTTGCCACATGGACTTGTAGAGACCGCCCTTTTCGAGCAGTTCCTGGTGTGTGCCGCAGCTGTCGATGTTGCCATCCTTGATGACGTAGAGCTTGTCGGCGTCCTTGACGGTCGAAAGGCGGTGTGCGATGACGATGAGCGTCTTGCCTTGCACGAGTTTTGCCACGGATTTCTGGATAATGGCTTCGTTTTCGGGGTCGGTATAGGCGGTTGCCTCGTCCAGAATGACGATGGGGGCGTTTTTCATCATCGCGCGGGCGATGGCGATGCGCTGGCGCTCGCCACCGGAGAGGTGGGCGCCCGAGCCACCGACAATCGTGTCGAAACCGTTTTCAAGACTCATGATAAATTCGTAGCAGCCGCTTTGGCGCGCCACCTCTTCGACTTCGGCATCTGATGCCGAAGGCCGCCCGAGCCGAATGTTTTCGCGGACGGACATATCAAAGAGGAAATTATCCTGCGAAACGTAGGCGACGCGGCGGTTGTATTCTTCGAGCGAAAGATCCCTGATGTTCACGCCGCCGATTTCAATATCGCCGCTGTCAACATCCCAGAGCGAGGCGATAAGGCGCGCAATCGTCGATTTGCCCGAACCGCTCGGGCCCACGAATGCGGTAAAACTCCCTTCGGGGAGAACCATGTTGATGCCGTGGAGAATTTCCTTCTTTTCTTCGCCTTCGATTCCCTTATGATAGCTGAATCGCACATCTTTCAATGTGATTGAATTGTCGGCCGGATTGTGCAAGTCGACAATGGGGCGTTGCAGTTCGTTCATTTCGAGCACCGAGCCGACTTCGCCGAAAATGACGCCTGCCTTGCTGATGTCGTCGCTGTAACTCATGATGGTGAGGAGCGGCATCATGATGCTCACCGAAACGATGATGACAGTGATAAAATCGACGGCCGTAATGGAGCCGTTGTAATAGAAGTAACCGCCGAACGGCAGAACCGTCAATAGCGTGGCAGGAGCGACCGTAATGGCTAGGGCGTGCGGCCAAATGCAATTGCGCATCCATTCGACAAAACAGTCGCTCCCTTCTTTTGCGGCTACTACAAACTTGTCGTAAGAAGACTTTGACTTGCCAAACGCCTTGATGACTTCGATGCCGTTGATGTATTCAACCGCGGTGTCGTTCAACGCCTTCGTTTTCTGGATAGAATTGTCGAACCACTTTTGCGCTCCGGCAAACATGACGGCCATGGCGACCATAC
>JAEEGK010007625.1_pt1 | contig 25769 bp, 27 predicted proteins | sample 8958771 | NCBI WGS metagenome assembly JAEEGK01 (sample SAMN16246547, study PRJNA631951) | gut metagenome | biome: gut microbiome; feature: rumen; material: SC-attached | host: Bos | place: Iran: Karaj | collected 2018-10
TGTCGCAGAGAAAAACGGTTCGCCAATATCATCAGAGCCGCTAAAGCCGGGAGAAACTGGTCTTGTTCTTGCGCGTGGCGACCAGATTATGAAGGGCTACTACAAAAAGCCGGAACTTACATCCGGTGTCATCGACAAAGACGGTTGGCTCAACACGGGTGACCTTGGAAAACTCACTTATGATTCTGAAATCAAGATCACCGGACGTGCAAAGGATACAATAGTTCTTCAGAACGGCGAGAATATTGAGCCGCTTGGAATAGAGACGGCTCTTTGTGGAAGTCCATATATCGAAACAGCCGTTGTGTTCGGTCAGGACGAAAAGTTTTTGGCAGCTCTTATTGTCGGTTCAAAAGCAAACATCATGTCTTATGCCGAAGAGCACAATATAACGTGCAAAGAGTATGAAGAGCTTGTTACACGACCTGAAATTGAGGACTTAATTCGCTGCGAAATTGATAATATCGTCTCTGCGTCAAATGGTTTCAAGCCATGTGAAAGGATTTTCAGGTTTGTTATCCTTGATAAATCTTTCGAGATTGGCCGCGAGCTTTCTGCAAAGCAGGAATTCATGCGCCACAAAGTCGCAGAACTTTACAAAGACAAGATTGCGGAGCTGTTCGAGTAGTCGATGTTTCAAAAACTTGCGCGGTGCTTTTGAAAGCACCGTAAAGTTCCGATAATTGCAATATGGGAATTCGCAAGAAATCGTGCTTGTCGGTTTTGATTTTAGTTCTTCTTTCCTCCTATTCGTGGCTTTTTGCAATTGATAAATGCTTACCAAGCCCCGGCATTTACGAGAACAGCAACAAATTCATAATAATCTCAGACGAAAACGAGCCTGACCGTGGCGTATATAAGCTTTTTTACTCATTCTATTACGATGGCGAATATGCGTTCGAGGAAGATAATGAACCGTTTTGCGTTGTAGAGATAGACAACAAGCTTTATACAGATTATTGGATTCGCTACGATGCTGTAATAACTCCGGATTCAGAAATTAATTCCAAGATAAAATGTGATTTTTGGCTACCCGCAGGGAATATGAAAGAGATATCGCTTAATCCACCGTACAGAAAAGAAAGCCTTTATGGCTATTGTGTATTTAGTGGCGAAAACGGCGCGGTTTCGGAAATCCTGCGAATTCATTATTGGCTTACAGATTGCGAATACAGTGACATTCAGGCTTATATCCCGCTTAGTGACGGGAAAAGTGTCGCAATCCCTGAATTTACAAAAATAGGCTCGTATACTTATAAGTGCATAAACGGACGGAAACCGATTGTGCGTCATGCTGAGAAGGTAAATGCGCTCCCTGTTGATGCTGTTTTTTCAACTGAAGGGGATGTAATGGCATCCGGCAAATGCTATGCGAAAATTTCTGATTCCAGTACGCTTGAAAGCGAGATTCAGGCTCATAACAGCATCGTTTATCCACCGCGGTTTTATGTGCTTGATACGCGCGAACCGTCAATTTATAAAAAACTTGAAGAAATGTCATTAAAAGATGAATTCGAGAAGTTCCCGAAAAAATGACAAAAAGGAACGTAGTGTGGGAGCAAAAATACTCTGTTTGTGGCAGCCGCGATAGCGGCATATAAATTAGTTCCCTTGCCACAAACAGCGTATAGCGCGATATCGCGCGTTTTTGACTCCCCACTATGTGACTTGTGAGGCATTTTTTTGCTTATCATTAACATTTTTTTTAAATTTCCGATACTAAAAGAGTAGAAATGGGTGTATTATATTGATTAATATGTATTATAATTAACAGAGTAATACATCTGTAAAAGTGTTGGTTCGTGCATTTGTATGTAAACCGCAGCATCGGGATGGGAAACATGATTCAAGTTACAAAGCTTAATGGTGAGAAATACTGGATTAATCCGCATCAGATTGAAACTATGGAGATGAATCCTGATGTCACGCTTCTTATGCTTTCTGGGAAAAAGCTTGTCGTCAAAGATTCCCCGGAAGATGTACTTACCAAGATAATCGAATATAGAAAAAAAATAGGTCTTGTTGGAAACGAGCATTGAAACGGTGATGGGAGGAAATAGATGGATTTAGCGACAATTATTGGTCTTATCGGAGGAGCTGGCATGATCGTCATGTCAGTTCTTACATCTGGCGGTAGCATGGGAGATATCATCGATATTCCGTCAGTTTTCATGACGATCGGTGGATCTTTCATGGCATTGTTCATTTGTGGTCCTTTGAAAAAGACCCTTGGCGTATTCGGTGTTATGGGAAAAGCGTTTAAGGTGCGCGACTTCGGCGAGAAGACGCTTGTTCAGAACATGGTTGCGCTTTCAGAAAAAGCCCGCCGCGAAGGTATTCTTGCTTTGGAAGAAGGTCTTGAAGATCTTGACGATCCGTTTATGAAAAGCGGACTTCGCCTTGTAGTCGATGGTACCGACGGTGCCGTTATCCGTTCTATTATGGAAAGTGAGCTTGATCAGCTTGAAGCTCGCCACATGGGAATGATTACAGTTATCAACAACTGGGCAGGTTATGGTCCTGGTTTTGGTATGATGGGTACCGTTCTTGGTCTTATTGGTATGTTGAATAACCTCGAAGATAAATCATCTCTTGGTCCTAACATGGCTGTTGCTCTTGTTACGACTCTTTACGGATCTATGCTTGCTAACTGGCTTATCGGACCTTTCGGTCAGAAGTTGCTTGATCAGCATCAGGCTGAGGTTCAGGTTAAGGAAATGATTATAGAAGGTGTTCTTTCAATTCAGGCTGGTGATAACCCGCGTATCCTTGCTATGAAACTTCTTACATATCTCGACCCAGCATCACGCAAAGCTATTGAAGCAGACGTTCTTAAGGACTAGTTGATATGGCAAAAGAGAAAAAAGAACCGCCCAAGCCTTCCAAGGCGTGGATGGATACGTATGGTGACATGATTACGCTCATGCTCTGCTTCTTCGTCATGCTTTATGACCCGTCGGAGGTTGATGCTGTAGCGATGGCAGCTCTTCAAGCTTCAATTCAGGGCGATCCTACGGCTGGTGGACAGTCATTGGCTTCCGGAAGACTTGCAGACCTAGGAAATACAATAAGTAACCTTCCGTCACGAGAGAAAGGAAAGGTTATGGGCCTTGAGAAAAAAAGAGCCGTAAGCCTTTTTGCTCCCGAAATTCATTCTAATAAAATAACAGTTTCAAGTGATGAGCGTGGACTCATAATCACGCTTGCTGCCGATTCATTTTTCGAAAAGGGAAGTGCCGAGCTGAACATAGAAGAGGTTCGCGAGTCTCTTCAGAATATCGCACTTTTCTTAAATTCTCCAGAACTCTTTAAGGATGCGGACGGAAATGTCCGAAAATTTAGAATAGAAGGACATACTGATTCTGATGAATATCAGGGTAAGTATCTGAGCAATTGGGAGCTTTCTGCAGCTCGTGCGATTACTGTTTTGCATTATCTTTCAAACTACGGCGCGGACGAAAAACGCTTCTCCGTGGCGGGTTATGCGGATAATCAGGATATGTTTTCGAACGAAACTGAAGAAGGAAGAGCATTTAATCGTCGAGTTGATATAATTATCCTAGACGAGGGGCACTTTTAATGATATTATATATGCGGGTGGAATTAAAATAATCCGCATCAGTTTATTAATCTCCGTTGTTTTTGCCTTTAGCAGGCGTTTTAAGCGGTTTAGCTTAAGCATTTTGTTACTGGCGATTTAAAAAACAGTGGTGAAATTAGTTTTAGGTAGGTTTTTATGGCTGATGAAGAAGATTTAGGACTTGATGACGGTGTCGAAGATGATGGCGGTGGTTCCAAAAAGAAAGGCGGTGCAGGCGGTTTTCTTCCTTCATTGCTCAAATGGGTTGCTATCGGTATTGGTGCCATAATTCTTATTGTCGTCGTTGTTGTCATTACCATGAACATAATGAATAAGAACGGTAGCGGTACTGTTTCTGTTGTTCCTGCCTCTTCGGAATATACAGGAAAGCGCGAGGAACTTGACTGGTATACGTCAATTGGCGCAATGACTGCTCAATCAAATGATAATCCTCCTGCAATAGTCAGGGTTGAAGTCGTTCTTGGTTATAAGACTGATGATAAGACTGCTTCTACTGAGATTACAAAACGTCAGATTCAGATAAAGAACCTTCTGCGTCAGTATTTCTCTGAAAAGCACAAGAAAGACCTTAAGGGTATTGATAACGAGAAGAATATGTGTATTGAAATTCGTAACAAGATAAACGATGATATATTACAGAACTCCAAGATTCGTGATGTGCTCTTTATGACGCTCGACGTAACGGATCAGGAGTAAAGGGCCGTACATGAACGAAGTTCTTTCACAGGATGAAATTGACCAACTTCTGATGGCTTTCGGCTCAGGCGAGTCGGACAACGAAGATTTCAGACAGGTCAAAGACACCCGTAAAATAAAAATATACGATTTCAAACGTCCTGATAAGTTCTCGAAAGAACAGATACGTACTGTGCAGATGATGCACGAAACTTTCGCGCGTCTTACTACGACAAGCTTGTCAGCACAGCTTCGTAGCCTCGTTCATGTTCAGGTTGCTTCTGTAGACCAGCTGACGTATGAGGAATTCATACGTTCTATTCCAACTCCGACAACGCTTGCCGTTATCAATATGGACCCTCTTAAAGGAAACGCCATATTGGAGATTGACCCTGCAATCACGTTCTCGATGATTGACCGCCTTTTCGGTGGTACGGGACAGGGAACAAAGGTACAGCGCGATCTTACTGATATCGAGCAGTCGGTAATGGAAGGTATTATCGTCCGTATTCTTGCTAACATGCGTGAATCGTGGACACAGGTAATTGATTTAAGACCACGTCTTGGTCAGATTGAAACGAACCCGCAGTTCGCTCAGATCGTTCCGCCAAACGAAATGGTCGTTCTTGTTACGCTTGAGACTAAAGTTAGCGATGAGGAAGGAATGATGAATTTCTGTATTCCTTACCTCACTATTGAGCCGATTATTTCAAAACTTTCGACCCAGTTCTGGTTCTCTTCTGTAAGAAGAAGCTCTACGACTCAGTACCTTGGCGTTCTCAAAGAAAAGCTCTCAAGCGTAGATATGGATGTCGTTGCGGAGATCGGTTCAATAAATCTTCCTATACGTGACGTTCTCGCGCTTCGTACAGGAGATATAATACGTCTATCCAATGTACGTGTTGATGACCCGCTTATTTTGAGCGTAGGAAACCAAAAGAAATTCTACTGTCAGCCCGGTGTTATCGGTAAAAGAATGGCAGTTCAGATTGTTGATAAAATAATACCAGAGAATGATTCAGGAAATTTTGAAGAATTGTCTGTAGAAGGAGAAGAATCGTATGAGTGATGGCGCAATTTCTCAGGATGAAATAGATGCTCTGTTGGCAGGCGTTGATATGGGCGGATTGGGATCGTCCGGTAGCGTGTCTACATCAAGTCCATCTGTGAATATTGATACTGCTGCTCTTGCTGATTTTCTGGCAGACACTGCCGAGACTTTGAAAAGCAGTCTCGATACAATGACGGGAAGCACTTTCGAAGTAGGAAAGCCTACTGTAGAATCTGTTGACAGGGACGGTGTTCTCCGCAAAGTTCCTGAAATGGTCGTTTCTGTAATGAACGATTTCACAACGGCTTTGAACGGCGACCATGTGTTCATTCTCGCACCTGAATTCGCAACAAAACTTACAGCACTTATCAATAAGGAAGAAAACCCTGATCTTGATGACATGGCTCTTTCTGTTGTTTCAGAAGTTGTTTCACAGCATACCGGTTCTGAGAACACAAAACTCTCACAGACAGGTAAGCTTAACGGTCTTTCTTCAAAACCAGCAGAAGCTACTCACGTTCCAAAAGCAATGGTTAAATTCCAGGCATCAAAATTCGCGCTTGCTACATATCCTGTAAGCGTTGATGGCAGTGCGTTCTCTTTGTGGGAAATCTTTGCTGCTGATGTCGCTAACGGCATTGCAAAAGCCATTGGCGGTGGTCAGGACAATACTGCCTCTGCTGGCGGTCTTTCCGCTGAAGAAATGCAGTCAATGGTTGGCGGAGCCATGGGTGGCGGCATGAACATGGGCATGAACGCAGGCGGCATGGGTGCAGCTATGGGTGGCATGAACATGGGCATGGGCGGCGCTATGGGCGGCATGAACATGGGAATGGGTGCCGGAGCCATGGGCGGAATGAACATGGGTGGTATGAATATGGGAATGGGCGGTGGAGCGATGGGCGGAATGCCTCAGAATATTCCTAATGTACAGCCTCTTTCTTTCCCGAATCTTCAAAGCGGAATCGGTAGTACGGAACAGCAAAACATCGGTCTTATCATGGACGTTTACATGGAAGTTACCGTTGAGCTTGGACGTACGAAAAAACTTATAAAAGATATCCTTGGTATGGGTGAAGGTACTATCATCGAGCTTGATAAGCTTGCTGGTGAGCCTGTAGATATTCTTGTTAACCATAAGCAGATCGCGCGCGGCGAGGTTGTAGTTATCGATGAAAACTTCGGTGTTCGTGTCACAGAGATTCTTTCTCCAACGGAGCGTATAGCCGATTTGCATTAATTAACTTATGGGTGGGGGACAGTACGAAACGTTCTATTAAAAAGGCGCTTGCAGTCTTTCTATGCATGACTGCTTTTTGTCTTGGCTTTTCTCAAACAGCACAGGCTGATTCAACTGAGAATCAGTCATCTGATGTAATGACTGCTCTAAAATCAACAGAAACTCAGTATGCAATTGGTAATAATCAGGCTTCTGATAATACAAATACATCAGCTCAGACTGGCACAGGAACAACCACCAACAATAATTCAAATAATACAGGTTTATGGAGCACAATTGGTCCGTTCGTGAATATGATACTTGTGCTTATTGCAGTAATAGCATGTATTTACGGTATTGTATGGCTTCTTAAGAAAAGTATGCGTCCTGGCGCAGAAAATGATCCGTATCTAAAAAAAACTGCTTCGATAACACTCTCGCCTGGTAAAACAGTTCAGGTTGTTACGTTGCAGGATAAAGCATATCTTCTTGGAGTGTCAGATTCTTCTATAACTTTGATAAGCGAAATTGAAGATAAAGAGCTTATTGACGCAATGAACCTGAATACTCCTGTAGGTGGTAAAAAGCCGGCTAATTTCGCGGCTCTCCTTGCTTCATTGACTGGCTCTGCAAAGAGGACTGAAAACTTTTTGCGTTCAAAGCGTGAAAAGCTCAATAACGGTGAGGGACAATAGTGATGATAAGCAATAGTCGGAAAATCATCGCGATAGTTTTACTCATGGCCTTGTCTCTTTGCGTTCTTTCAGCGCAAACGACTTTCCCAGAGGGAAGCACGGCAGGAACAACTACAATGACGAACACTATCAATGATATTGATATCCCTGTTATTGACCTTACGATAAAAAATCCGGAGACAAATCAGGAAGTAGCATTTTCCATTCAGCTGATGCTTTTGCTGACAGTCCTGAGTCTTGCTCCTAGCATACTGATTCTTGTAACGTGTTTTTTGCGATTTTCAATAGTCCTTGATTTTATAAAGCGTGCGCTTTCTTTGCAGCAAGTTCCGCCAACTGCTGTTCTTAACGGAATCGCTTTTTTTATGACGCTTTTTATTATGTGGCCAACATTTACCTCAATGTATGACAATGCTTTCAAACCAATGGCGGATGGTGTGATAGGGCTGGAAGAAGCATATTCTAATGCAGAGACTCCGCTCAGAATCTTCATGTACAAGCAGATGTCAAACGACACGGATTACATCGAGCTTTTTATGTCGATGGGCGGACTTCCGCGGCCTGCGACACTGGCAGATGTTCCGACATACGTGCTTATTCCGGCATATATCCTTCACGAGCTTACGGTCGCGTTCAAGATAGGTATATTGCTATATCTACCATTTATCATAATCGATATGGTTGTTGCCAGTATCCTTATGTCTATGGGTATGATTATGCTTCCGCCTGTTCAGATTTCTATGCCGTTTAAACTTATGGTTTTCGTCTTGGTTGACGGTTGGGGACTTCTCACGCAGCAGCTGTTTAATTCTGTCATCCCATAAGTTTTATGAACATGTATAATTTTTTCTAACTCAATAGGGTGCGATATTGCAAATAAAGGCTTTTAGGGAGGTAAAAAAGTGAGTATCGGTGATTTAGTTAACCTTATACAGCAAGGAATCTTTGAAATCCTTAAAGTTACAGCTCCGATTCTTGGCGCTGCGCTTGTAGTCGGCCTAATTGTCGCTATTTTTCAGGCAACCACGTCGATTCAGGAACAGACACTCACTTTTGTTCCAAAGCTTTTTGCAATTTTAGGAGTTCTTGTTCTTCTTGGAGTGTGGATTTTCACTTCTATAGAGCAATATACGATCCACCTTTTTGAGATGATTCCAAATGTAGCGCGGTGATTGAATGTTGGAAAGGATTGTCGCAACAGCACCTCTTTTCCTCTTGGTGGCGGTAAGATGCTATGCTCTTATCCGGACGACACCATTGCTTTCTTCTAGTGCAGTTCCAGGCGTTGCTAAGATAGCTTTGGCGGGCTTCGCCGCATATCTTGTACTGCCGACCGTTGAATCGTACGGCCAGACGATAGATTCATCTAGCATAACGTATATTTTCTTGCTTTTGGGCGAAGGACTTATCGGCGTTGTAACAGGCTTTTACATCACGATGATTTATGCGGCGTTCAGCTCCGCCGGTCAGTTTTTCTCGCTTCAGATGGGTTTCAGCGCCGCCGAGTCTTATGATGCTCTTTCTCAGGTTGAAAACCCTTTGATGGGTCAGTATCTGAACTTGGTGGCAATGCTCGTGTTCTTGCAGGTAAAAGGCTTTCAAACGCTTTTCGTAACTGGCATCACAAAAAGTTTTACGGCGCTCAATGCATACTCGATTATCGCCGGGCGCGAGAATTTGCTGACTTTTATGATGAAAGGACTCACCGACCTTTTCTTTGACGCGATGATGATATCTCTCCCGATGATAGCGTCTCTTTTCCTTGTTACGACAAGCATGGGTATCCTTTCAAAAGCGGCTCCACAGATGAACCTGCTTTCAGAAGGCTTGCCCATAACGATACTTGTATCTTTCTTTTTATTGACGCAGCTTATCCCGGTAATGACAAGTTATTTCGGGGTTTTGTTCGAGCGGGCTTTCGATAAGCTTGGAACGTTGTTCACGTCGTTTATGGCAGGTTCATCATGATTGATTTGCAATGGTTTGCCGCCGAAGACGAGGGAAGAACAGAACAACCTTCCGAACATAAACTCCGTAAAGCCCGCGAAGAAGGACGCATTCCTAAAAGTCAGGAGCTTACAGGTGCGCTTGTAATGCTTCTTGTTATTTTCTGCCTTATTTTGCTTGGATCCTGGATTTTTTCCGGTTGTATTGAAGTAATTGTTTTTTATATATCGAATTGCGCTAAGCTGGAGTTGATGGATCCTGCTGTGGGCAAAGTCTTTTTGCAGTTCTTCCTTAAAACGATAGTTCCGCTTGCGGCTGTCGCTTTGATTGCGGCTCTTGCTGGTAATATCATCCAGAATAAAGGCTTTATATTCACGACAAAAACAATTACGCCTAAGTTTGATAAGCTTATTCCGAAGTTTGGAGAGTATTTCAAAAAAACGCTCTTTTCAATGGAAGGCTTGTTTAATATCGCAAAATCTTTGCTTAAGGTAATTGCAGTTTTTATATCGGCTTGGATAATTATAAAGAACGATCTTCCGAAATTGCTTTCCATGATGAATGTAAATCTTTGGAATGGAATGGTTTATCTTGCGGGGATGGTAATTAAGCTTCTTATCGTGGCTGCAATAATTTTCCTTATCGTTGCGGTGCCTGATTATTTTGTTCAGCGTCATCAGTTTATGGAATCGATGAAGATGACAAAGCAGGAAGTTAAGGAAGAGTATAAAGAACTTGAAGGCGACCCGATGGTAAAGGGCAGGCTTAAGCAATATATCCGCGAGATGATGAGCATGAACATGCGCGAAAATGTCGCCAAAGCTGACGTTGTTATAACAAACCCTACGCATTATGCAGTTGCGTTGCAGTACGACAGGGATACAATGCCGGCTCCTATGGTGACAGCCAAAGGTGTAGACTCTGTTGCACAGAGAATAAAACAAATTGCTCGTGATAACGATGTAGAAATCGTAGAAAATAAACCTTTAGCGAGAGCACTCTATGCGGAAGTTGAAATTGGTGATATAATACCAGAACAGTATTATCAGGCATTAAGTATTATCTTGATGCGTGTATATAAATTGAAAGGTAAAACTTAGACAGTCAACTAAAAAGGGTGGGGATTCTAATGGCTGGCAAGTCTCAAAGAAATTTAACCGATGTCTTCATGGCGGTCGCGGTTGTCGTTGTTATAGCGATGATTATAATCAAGCTGCCGACTCCATTGTTAGACATGCTTATGGCATTTAACGTTCTCGGTTCAGTGCTTGTTCTTCTTCTCGTTATATTTTCTTCACGAGCTATAGATTTCTCTTCATTCCCAACTGTTTTGCTCATAATGACTGTTTTCGGACTTGGTCTTAATGTCTCTTCAACGCGTCTTATTCTTACTGATGGAACGAAATTCGACGGAAAGATGGTCAAGGCGTTCGCAAACTTCGTAGTTGGTTCTTCAGATACAAAAGGTGTTGTCGTTGGACTTGTAATCTTTATCATCATTATAGCCGTGCAGACTTTTGTTATCACAAAAGGTGCGTCACGCGTCGCCGAAGTTGCAGCGCGTTTTACTTTGGACGCAATGCCACAAAAACAGATGGCGGCTGAGCAGGAGTATAACTCCGGTGTCATTACTGAGGATGAGCTTAAACAAAAGAAAATAGATATTCAGCGTGAGGCAGACTTTTACGGAAACATGGACGGTGCTTCAAAGTTCGTTTCTGGAAACGTAAAAGTCGGAATCTTCATAACGATTCTGAACGTTGTTGCAGGACTTATAATCGGTGTAGGGTTCGGTAACGAGAGTTTTTCCAATGCCGTTGGTGTATATACGTCATTGACAATCGGTGACGGTCTTCTTTCTCAGCTTCCATCATTGCTCATTTCTTTCGCTACAGGTCTTATCGTTACTCGTTCTGCATCGGAGCAGGGAGCGACACTCGGCTCTGACATTAAAAAGCAGTTCTCTCAGTCGTCACTTATTTATTATGTTGGTGGCGTAGTAATGATTTTGATTGGAGTATTGCCTGGGTTCCCTTGGTATGTACTCATTCCGCTCGGTGGAGCTTTGTTTTATATTGGCTGGCGGCTTGGAAGACTTAACAAGCAGGCAGCTGTTGCCCATGCCACAGAAAAAGGCGGGCAAAAAGCAGGTTCTTCAGCCGCGCCGCAGCAGTTGCCGTCTCAAACAAGCCCCATCGCGCCTTTGGATCCGCTTTCTTTGGAATTGGGCTACGTGCTAATCCCACTTGTCGATAAAGAAAAAGGCGCTGAGCTTTTGGAGCGCGTTACACGTATGCGCCGAGAAGCCGCCCTTGATTTGGGACTTGTCGTTCCGAGCATCCGTATAATCGATAATATAAGCCTTGATCCAAGCGAATACAGCTTTAAGATAAAAGGCGTTGAAGTTGGACGCGGAAAAATACGCATGGGCTGCTATATGTGTATGAATGCCGGCGGCGTTGTAAAAGAAATTCAGGGTGATCCTACTCGAGACCCAGCTTTCGGACTTCCTGCAATTTGGGTACCGGAAAAACGCCGCGAGGAAGCAGAGCGGGCTGGTTACGCTGTCGTTGACCCGCCAACAATCATTGCAACGCACCTTACGGAGCTTATAAAGCGCCATGCTTCAGAAATCCTTGGAAGGCAGGAAGTCCGTGCAATCCTCGATGCGCTTAAAAAAGATTATCCTGCTGTTATTGAGGAAGCAGAGAAGAAGTTCTCTCTCGGTGAGATACAGAAAGTTATGCAGGGCTTGCTCGACGAGCAGGTCTCTGTGCGCAATATGGTCGTTATTTTGGAGACAATGGCAGATTATGGCGATGTTACGCATAAAACTGATGTGCTCGTTGAGCGCGTTCGCGAGGCGCTTGGCCGTCAGATTTGTCTTCAGTATGCCGACACGGACAACAACGACGTTCATACGCTCAAAGTGCTTACCGTTGATGTCGGCTTCCTTACGAAGCTCGTTGAAAGCCGCGTAGAGACGACTAACGGACCTATTGCCGCCTTGGATCCGCCGCTGCATCGTTCTTGGATTGCTTCGTTATCTGGCACAATAGCTTCAGTACGTGAAAAAGGCTTCATGCCAGTTATTATGTGTCCTGCAGAGGCACGCCTTCTTGTTAAGAAGAGTACGGAAAGAGAAATTCCGAATCTTGTCGTTATTTCAGCTTCTGAAATTGCGCCAGATATCCATGTTGAAATGTTAGGAGAAATAAAAGTTGGAGACTAAAGATATAAATACTAGTCAGACGGTTATTGCAGATTCTCGGGATGATTGCGTGGCGCAGATTAAGAAGCTGTATGGTAACCAATACCGCATAACGAACTGGAAAACAGTGAAAAAGCCGGGAATCGCAGGATTTTTCGGGCACAATGCTGTTCAGGCAACTTTTGTGGTTGACTATGGAGAGCCATACTCACGTTATTCGACACAAGTTGCAAGAAAACCCGTACAAGTTCCAGCTGAAGATTTTGAGACAGCAAAGAAGAAAATATTGCAGGAAAACAAGCCGGCAACGAATCCACAGTTCCAAATAATACTGGAAGAAGTGAAGAATCTTCGCGACGACTTGAAAAATGTTAAGCGCAATACGGAAGAAGAGCCCGAGACAATCATAAAGATACGGGACATCCTTGAAGATAACGAGTTTTCGCCAAGGTATATCCGCGGAATAATAGACAAGATAAAGAAAGAGTTTTCTCTTGAAGAACTTGATGATTTTGACGAAGTGCAGAATGCCGTTGTCGATTGGATAGGCGAGTCAATTCACATTTCTGTACCAGAATTAAGGACACGTCCTCACATTATCGCGCTTGTCGGACCAACGGGAGTTGGAAAAACTACGACAGTCGCAAAACTCGCGGCGACGTATGCAAACCCGGCTAGCAACGGAATTGTACAACATCCAATGAATGTCCGCATGATTACAATCGACATTTTCAGAATTGCGGCGCGCCAGCAGATTGAGACATACGGCGAAATAATGCAAATTCCTGTTGATACCGTCGATAAACTCGGAGATCTTGAAGAAAAAATCACAAGAATGGATACAAATACCGATGTTATACTTATAGACACAATAGGTTATAGTCCAAAGGATTATGAAAGCATAGGCAGAATGAAAAAGATTCTGGAGATGCGCGGAACAGGTTCTGAGTCTTTCCTTACTATCATGGCATCGACTAAAGCCAGCGATTTGCGGGAGATAATGAAGCAGTATGAAATTTTCGGTTATGAATCTGTCATAATAACAAAACTGGATGAAACTGATTGTATCGGAAATCTTTTGAGTGTTCTGGACGAGAAAAACAAGTCGATTGCGTTTATCACAACCGGTCAGAAAGTTCCTCGTGACATAGAGAAAGCAACGGTCGTAAAGCTGCTCATGAATTTGAAGGGTTTCAAAATCAACAGGGAGCATATAGAAGAGAAGTTCTCTGCAACTGATAATGATGGAGAAGAAGATGGAAGATCAAGCATCTGAATTAAGAGCGATGTTCGGAAAGAACGGGTCCAATACTAATACAGGAAATACAGGCACAGCCTCAAATAAGCCTCATAAAACGCGTATAATCGCGGTTACGAGTGGAAAAGGCGGTGTCGGTAAATCGAATATATCAGTTAATCTTGCCATTGCGTTCGCGCAGACTGGAAAAAAAGTCATTCTGATTGACGGTGACCTTGGTATGGCTAACGTCAACGTTCTTCTTGGAATTACGCCAAAAGCCAATCTTCTTGATGTCCTGAACAAAAAGAAGAAGATGAGCGACATCATCCTGAATACCGAGCTTGGCATCCAGATTATAGCCGGCGCGAACGGTTTCTCCACAATAGCTAACCTTACAGACGAGCAGCGCGACTTTTTCGCGGAAGAGTTTACGACTCTCTCAAGCTTTGACGTAATCATCATAGATACAGGTGCTGGTGTTTCAGAGAATGTTCTTCGCTTTATCGAGTCAGCGGATGAAGCATATGTCGTTACGACGCCGGAACCGACAGCAATAACTGACGCATACGGTCTTATAAAGATTATCGCGACTGAGTTCTCCAACTCTCAGATTGTGATGAAACTTATCGTGAACAAAGTTCATTCCGCTGACGAGGGCAAAAGAATCGCTGAGCGCATCATCACTATCGTAGCGCAGTTCCTTAACGCGCCTGTTGAGTATCTTGGCTTTATCTATGATGATTCAGTCGTTACTTCTTCAGTTCTCAGGCAGAAACCTTTTATGGTTTCTCAGCCTAATTCAAAAGCCGCAATGTGTATAAAGCACATAGTCGGAAGAATAGATAAAACATCAGTTAAGCCTACAGGCGGATTTTCTGCCTTTTTAAGAAAAATTATAGGGAAAAAGTGATTGACCTTATGCCATTTTTGGCTTAAGCTGATTAGTGGGGGATTTGCATGATTAACCTGAAATTTGTTGGCATTTTAGCTGCTTTCGGGTTTCTGCTGTCTTTTGTACTGGGACTCCTCGGTGATGTGACCTTTGGTTACGTTATCTTGCGTGCAGTGATTTCTGCTTTAGTTTCAGGTGGAACAGCGGCACTTGTTTCTTTTGTGTTCCGTAAATTTTTATCTGAGAATGCTGCAGAAGCTTCAGCTGTCAGGTCTTCTCCGTCAACAGGCAACATCGTTGATATCCGTGTTGATGAGGAGCCGCTTCCAGATACAGATAATTCTCCCGATTTTTTTGTTTCGCAAGCATATTCATCTGCTTCAAATGATGCGTTTCCGTATGCACAGCAAGCAAAACAGACTGCGCCTGCACAAGCCGCAGAGCCTGTTAAGCCGGCTCCTGCCGCCGAGTTCAAAGCGGCTCCACTCGGAAATGTAGCAAGCAGCAATGCTGGACCAGCTCCTGCACCTGAAAAGAAGCCTGAGCCAAAAGCAGAGCCTTTTGTCCCAAAGCCTCTCGTTCAGAAAGAAGCTCCGGCGGCAGCTGAGAAAGCAGAGCCGGAAGTTACTAGACCGGCTGTATCAGAAAAGCGTTCTGTTTCAGATGAACTTGATTCTTTGGCAGAATTGCCTGATATTGAAAGTATGGTTTCGGACTCAATCGAATCTGAGCCAGCAGTTATTGAGGACAGCGCGTTTGCCTCGGAGGGTGTTTCTTCTGGTATAACAATACCGGATATTTCTTCTGGTAACGACACGACAGTAATTGCGGATGCGATACGAACACTTTTGAAACGTGAAGGTTGAAAATGGCAGCTTCCCTTTTTGAAGAAAAAACAGAAGAAGAACTTTGGCTTGAATACAAGAAAAAGAGGTCTCCCCAGCTCAGGGATGCCTTTATTAAGCAATATATGCCTCTCGTTAAATATGTCGCTGGCAAGATTTCTGTCGGAATGCCTGGAAGCGTCGAGTTCGATGACCTTGTCGGATTCGGGCAGTTTGGTCTACTTGACGCTATAAATAAATATGATCCTGAAAAAAACGTTAAATTCAAAACGTATGCCGTAACACGTATACGTGGCGCAATCCTTGATGAACTCCGCCAGTTGGACTGGGTTCCGCGCTCAATCAGACAAAAATCACGTGAGATTGAGGATGCGATCGTCCGCATTGAATCAAGACTTGGTCGTACAGCAACAGATGAAGAAATTGCTGATGAGCTTGGCATAAGCGTTTCCGAGCTTCAGCAGACTGTAATGAAAGTTTCTGGAACAAGCGTTCTTTCTCTCAATGATGTCTGGTATTCAGGCGATGATTCAGATAAAGTCTCAATAGGCGACAGTATCGAATCTCCGTCATCAATGAATCCTGATGTTATCGTTGAGCGGGAAGAGGTACGCCGCGTTATTATAGAAGCTATAAACGAGCTTCCTGAGAAAGAAAAAATGGTTCTGGTTCTTTACTACCATGAAGATTTGACATTCAAAGAAATTGGTCAGGTTCTTAATGTCAGCGAATCACGTATTTCTCAGCTTCATACAAAGGCAAACCTTCGTCTTAGGGCAAAATTGACAAATATCCGAAAGGGTATTATATAGGCGGCAGATAAGCCATGGTCACGCTTGAAACAATTCGTACTGACCTAGGAAAATCACTTGAAGAAGACAAAAAACTTCACTATGTAGAAGTTCATGCAGATACTCTTGAGGAAGCTCTCAGCGATGCAGCCACGCAGCTGAATTGCCGCGTAGTCCACCTGGAATACGAAGTCCTTGAGCCAGGTTTCGCGGGAATCTTGGGACTGATGAAAAAGCCTTGGTTCATCCGTGCATATCAGAATGCCGAGGAAGCAAAGAAAGCGGCTATCAAGAGCAGCCTTGCCGGCGGCAGCGAAGATTCTATACAAGAAGAAGAGAAGCCAGTTGATAAAGACGGCGTATTCTACGTACATTACTTCTCCGCACAGATTAATCTTAAGGTATTGCTCCCAGTCGGAAAAGGTATTCCAGTTCAGCTTTCAGAAGTTATGGGCCGCCTAAAACGGTCTGACACGGTGTTTATCGAGGAAGATTTAGTAAAGCAGCTTGTACGCGACGGCACGGAAGGAAAATACGTTCCTGTAGGACAGTATCAGCATAATCCTGCGGCTGATGCCCTTATGTCCGTTGAAATCTCAAGCGACGAGATGAAGGCTTCCATAAACGTAACGTCACCGGCTGTCGGTGGCGCGGAAATTTCTCCGGAACAGATAGAAAGAGTTCTTCAGACACAGGGTGTTGTTGCAGGCATCAGCCGCGAGAAAATCGAGGAATTCGTCGATATGCCTATCTACGGCGTGCCGTGCGTTGTCGCCGAAGCTGTGCAGCCTGTTGATGGACGTGACGCATATATATCATACAATTTCGAGACAGACCGTTCAAAAATCAAGCTCAGCGAGACAAAATCAGGACAGGTTAACTTCAAGGAGCTCAACCTTATACAGAACGTCGTCGAAGGTCAGCCTCTTGCAACTAAGATACTTGCGGAGCGTGGAAAAGCCGGAAAGACTATTTTTGGACGATATCTTGAGGCAAAGAACGGTAAAGATATACCGATGCCTTTAGGAAAAAATGTCGCAGTCGATAAGGATGGCCGCACGATAATTGCCACGACGAACGGACAGGTTCTTCTTATCGGTGATAAGATTCATGTTGAGCCGATTATGGAAGTTGACGGCGTATCGCTTAAGACTGGTAACATCAAGTTCAACGGAACTGTTATTGTCAAAGGTAATGTCGAGGACGGATTTGAGGTCAAAGCTTCCGGTAATGTCGAAGTATACGGAAACGTTGGAAAGAGCATAATAGAGGCGGATGGAGACGTTATCGTATCTCTTGGTATTATGGGACGTGACGAAGGCTACGTACGCGCCGGAAAATCGCTTTGGGCTAAGTTCATTCAGAATACAAAAGTTGATGTTGAGGAATACATCGTTGTTTCTGATGGTATTATCAATTCGAACGTTACGTGTAATAAGAAAATCCTGCTTCAGGGAAAACGCGCGTCTATTATCGGTGGTCATCTGTTCGCTACAGAGGAAATCCATACAAAGAGCATTGGTAGTAATGGTGGTGGTAGCGAGACTGTCCTTGAAGTTGGATACGACCCAAGAGCCAAGCTTCGCCTTGATGAGCTTCTTGCAAAGCAGGATTCTCTTGCCAAAGAGCTCGACGAGCTAGATTTGAATATCCAGACGCTTGAGAATATCAAAAAAGCCCGTAGGACGCTTCCTCATGATAAAGAGGAGAGCTTAAAGAACTCAATCATCAGAAAGAATGAGATAGAAAATGAGTCCGAGGTGATGACAGAAGAGATAACGCAGATTCAGCAGCACCTGAGAGAGCTGAAGATTATCGGAAAAGTTTCTGCCTCTGGAACCGTCTATGCTGGTGTCAAGATTTATATACGCGACGTTAAAGAAGAAATTCGAAATGATACAAAAGCTGTTACGTTCTATCTTGAGAATGGATTTGTACGCCACGGAAAGTATGAACCGATGTCAGACGAGGATATGAAGCGCACACCAGAAGGTTATGCACACTGATAAGTGTGGAGGTATAGATGGCTTTGCACCCTATAGATTTACAGACTCTTTATACTCAGTTGGAGAATGTTTCTAAAGGTGTTGCGTTTCAGCAGCAGGGGTTGCAGCTAAGGGAAGCCGTTCAGCAGGACAACTACGGAAAGCAGCTTACAGAAAAAGAAAAAGCCGTAAAAGAAGCGGCTCAGGAAGAAAGTGAGACTGTCCGCGTAAAAGACCAGCAGAAAAGAAACCAGAATTCTGAAAGCGGCCCGCAAAAAGAGAAAAAAGAAAAAGAGGAAGAGCCGTCTGGCAACGAGGCACCAAGGATGGTAGATATAAAAGACCCAAGGCTTGGAACCCTCATTGATATTCAAGGATAGTCAGATATTCGCAATGGAAGAAGTTTTAGTCGTAATTTCGTGTTTTGTTAATATAATTCTTTGGATTTTTTTCTTTTTCTACTTCAAAAAGAAATTCTCTTCTGAGCAGATTCTTGAGGATATCAGGCAGGAATTCGAAAAACTGCTTACTGATATACAAGGTCAGACTGACAGAGACTTGACGCTCATTGAAGCAAAGATGAACGAGCTTAAAGAGGTCGTTGAGAAAGCAGATCAGCAGATAAAACTCGCCAAAAGAGAGCAGAGAAGACAACGGAAAGAAGAAGCTGAGCAGGGGAAAAAGCCGGTTCCCGTTTCAATACCGGAAGTCATACCTCCTGTTGAGCCTGTCGTTCAGAATCCTGTTTATCCGGTAGAAAACGTAATAAGCAGATATACTGAAAAATATGATACGGTAAATAAAACGGCTGAAGAACAGTCTGTTTTGATTATACCGAAAACAAGCGTACAAAAGAATGATAAACCGATGAGAGAACGTGTTCTGGAGCTGTGGAAGCTTGGCATGGAGCCGGAAGTCATCGCGGAAAAACTGACTGTTTCCTTAGCGGAAATAAGCATGATTATTGATATGTACGGGTGAGTCAAGATACGTTCGCTGCGCTCTCTTAAAATCTTGACTCACCCGTTAATCAGGTTGACTGAAATTGTCAACCTGCTATACGTCTTCGCGCAAGGCGCGTTCACTACGCTCGCTTAAAGCCTTGACTTACCCGTTTCCCAGGTTGAGATAAATTATCAACCTGTCATACGGTTGCGCAAGGCGCGCTCGCTACGCTCACTATGCACAATGCAAAAAAAAGCTGCACTTCATAAGAAGCGCAGCTTTTTTTGTTTCAGATATGAATCATCAGATCTTTACGTGAACGCTTATAGAACCAGCCCAAGAGCTGTCTGAGAAGTCGTAGCTTACACCAGCTGTTGTCTGGATGATAAGGAAATCAACACCAAGACCTGCGAATACTGACCACTTTACATTGTCGAATGACGGATTGTCAAAAGAGAATGATCTGTCGAATGAAACTGGGGTAGTGAGTCTGTGTGTATGACCGTCAATGTTTGCATATTCTCCACCGTATGAATAAGTACCGTTCTGGACATAAGCTTTAGCTCCAGCGAATGGTGTCAAGAAAAGAATCTTCTTTGAAATCTGAGCAGAAGCAGAGAAAATATCTGTGCTGTATTCTACATGAGATTTAACTCTTGAAGCTCCAGTAAAGCTTGGGAGCAAGTTTTCTGAAGAAATATTAAACTCACCTTCAGAATGTGTATATCCAACACCGATTGACAATGCCGGTAATACAACTCCTTCCTGAAGGATTGCAAAGCGAACGTCTGCGCCATAAGAAAGGCATGTTGGAATTTCTACAGTGAATCCGAAGAAATCCTGCTCAAAATCACTAAGCGTCATTACGTGAACACCCAAGTCAAACGGAAGAATGATTCCGCCTACACGAGCATCTACTGAAAGAGCAGGGAACGGGAAAGATTCCCAATCTGCACCAGTTGTAAATGCATCAGAGAATGTCTGCACGAACTGAGTAGGAATAAGAGCGGCGCTTGCTGAAAAACCAGCACCCAAATGCGGAAGACCGCTTAATGGGAGAATGTTTCCGATATGTGCGTCAGCCCAATAGTTTGTTCCTGTTGAAACGCGTGGCATAAAATCTGCAATTTCGTTTGCAAAATCGCCAAGTCTTTCATCCAGCACATCCTGATCAACAGCTGTGGCAGCTGTCAATGCTATAGCAATCATCAGAAGAGCAGCTATTATCTTTTTCATAGTTCTAAACCTCCATAATTGGCTTCCGGAACCTTTTCCGGATTCTTTTTTATTGTTCTGCCGAAAGATGAATACCTTCTTAAGGTAGTATCTGCGGCTCTTTTAGGAAGCTTTTGCCTCCCTCTATATATTATAACACACATAAAACTGAAAAACAGTACAAAAATAATAAATATTTTTTAAAAAGTCAGTTGACAAAAAACAGGCGAATATGTATATTGTCACAGTCAAGCCGCTGTAGCTCAGTCGGTAGAGCAAAGGACTGAAAATCCTTGTGTCAACAGTTCGATTCTGTTCGGCGGCAACACGACATTCACTTAGTGAATGTCGTTTTTTTTTGCTCTTTTGCGTTTAATTTTACGATACAAAAAAAACTACTTGTTTGTGTTCTTATGTTGCAATATACTGTATCACATGAACTGGATGATATTAACCGATAAAAAAGATGCAGAAAGTGTTATTTCTGTCGTGGACTTTCTAAAAGGAAAAAAGACAAAACCGCTTGTTTTTGAGATAAGTGACAACGCTGTTAACAGACTCGAGGAATTCTGTAAATATCTGATGAAGGCTACTCATTGTATTTTTATTACAGAGGAGAAAGCCGTTCTTAAAGAGAATCCATTCCTTCTTTATGCTTCCGGTTTCCTTTCTGGAAAAAATGTTCCGTCTTTTGTGCCTAAATATTTGAAGGATGAAGATAAGCTTGTTCTTAAGAGTTTCGAGGCTTACGATTCCGTTAAAAAGCTTGTTTCGAAGCTTGAGAAGAATTATCCTGCGTACTTAAAAGAAGAAGCCAAGAAAACTGCTCATAAAAAGCTTTTTGACGAAGGTATTCCTTTTACGCCGGACAGTTTTTCTTTCCATATTGCTAAAGAGAACGAAAAGGTATGCAACTTGTTCCTTGAAGCAGGCATGGATGTAAACAGCCGCGATGCTGCCGGAACTCCAATGATTTGTATTGCGGCCAGAAGCGGTAGAAAGAGCATGATAGAATGGCTTCTTGCCGAAGGCGCAGATATAAACGCTGTATCTAAAGACAGAGGATATTCAGCTGTAATGGATGCAGTTTGGAAATCTAGCCCGGATATCGTAAAGTTCTTAATAGAAAAAGGTGCAAATCTTAATTTTATCTCTAATGACGGACAAACTGCGCTTATCGTTGCGACAGGAGCTTCAAACCCGAGGATATGCGAGCTTCTCGTTAAAAACGGAGCAGATCCTACATATAAAGACAGAATGGGTATGTCATCTTTGGATTACGCGCGTCTGTTCAAAAAGACAGAGCTTGCTAAATTGTATGAAGAGTATGTGAAATGATAAACATTGTTTTTGCGGGTGGGGGAACTGGAGGCCATATTTATCCGGGCCTTGCAGTAGTGGCAGAGCTTAGAAAAAAGCTCGAAAGCAATGGAATTACAAAAGAAAAGTATTCTGTTATTTGGATTGGTTCAAAGAACGGAATGGACAAAGATATTGTCGAAAAAGACGGCAGCGTTGATAAGTTCATCGGCATTTCTTGCGGAAAGCTCCGTAGATACTTTTCTTTTAAGAACTTAATCGATTTATTCAAAATAGCGGCTGGTTTTATATCATCCTTTTTTATTTTGCTAAAACTAAAGCCTGTAATGCTTTTCTCAAAGGGCGGCTTTGTTAGCGTTCCGCCGTGTTATGCATCAAAAGCGTTAAAAATCCCTGTGTTCACGCATGAATGCGATTTTTCGCCGGGACTTGCTACACGTCTTAACTCACGTTGTGCCACAAAGATTTTAGTTTCATTCGAAAAAACAAAAGCGTTTTTTTCAGGCGAAAAAGCGCAGAAAGTCGTAGTTTCAGGAAATCCTGTGCGCCCTGTCTTTTACGAGGCTGACCCTGCAAAAGGATTAAAGTTTCTTGGGCTCGAAAGCAATGGTGAAGCTGGCGCACACGAAAAGCCGATTCTTCTTGTGCTTGGCGGAAGCCTTGGTGCTGTGCAGATAAACAATCTCATCTATGATACTATAGACTGGCTCTGTGAAAATTATATTGTTGTGCATCAGACCGGAAAATCCGATTATGAGCGATTCTCACAGCTTCAGTCTTCTCATGCAGATTATCATCCGTATGCGTTCATTTATGGTGAGATGCCTGATGTTATGGCAGCAGCTGATATCGTGCTTTCAAGAGCCGGCTCCAACTTTTTGTGGGAGTGTTCAGTTACTGGAAAGCCTCTAGTGCTTATCCCACTTGCAGGCAGCGGCACTCGTGGTGACCAGGTAGAGAATGCACGCTTCTTTGAGTCGCAGGGAGCGGCAAAAGTTCTTACCGGCGATGATGTGAACGACGATAATCTTAAAAAAGTTCTTTCAGAAGTAAAAGACGTGGAATTGCGTAAAAAGCTTTCTGAGAACGTAAAAGCAATGTCGGTAAATGCCAAGCCGGCTTTGAAAATTGCTGAACTCATGTTCGAGCAGATTAAGGGAAGATTCGCATAATTAGATTAGGAGTATGTTTAATATGGCGTTTATTGATATCTTATTTATTGTAATATTGATATTTACAGTAATTAATTCTGCAGTCAAAGGATTAATTCACGAGTTTTTCAGCAAAGCAGCCTTTTTTCTTGGAATTTTTCTTGCGGCGGCTTTCTACGACGAATTAGATGAATATATGAGAAAAGGAATCAATATCGAGATTCTTTCAAAAATCGTATCTTTCCTTGTTATTTTTATCGGTGTTTACATTATAGTCCGTCTTATTCAGATTATAGTGAAAAAAATCTTCTCAGGCGAAATTATGTCTGGTCTTGATCATTCGCTCGGCTTATTTTTCGGCCTTGCAGAAGGTCTTGCAATCATTTCGCTCGTGCTCGTTATTTTGTATATTCAGCCGTGGTTTGATGTTACGGAAATGCTTTCTAAAAGCTACTTTCACAAAATGTTAAAAGACATTTTGAATTCTCCGGTGAACGATATTCAGGGAATGATTTCAAATGTTTGACAATGTGCTTTATCAGCCTGCTAAAGAAATGCTGATGAAAGACATTTCCAACGGTACTCTGCCGAACGCCGTGCTTTTTTCCGGTCCGGATTCTTCCGGAAAACTGACGACATCATTGGAGCTTGCAAGGGTATTGTCTTGCCGTGCGACAGGCGAGCTAAAAGGTCACTGGCTATGTACTTGTCCGTCTTGCCTGCGTCATAAGGCTCTTAATACACCTGATATTGTAATAGCCGGTCCCGGAGACTGTACTCCTGAAATAAAGGCGTCCGCAGAAACTTTGCTCAAAGCAGTTGAAGAATCTGCCTCATGGATAAAAGCCTCTGTTTACCTTTTTATAAGAAGCGTCCGGAAACTTACGCTCCGTTTTTCACCAGTTTTATGGGAAGGCGATGACAAAGCAAGCAAAGCAGCCCCGTTCCTTGCGACGATAGAAGAGCTTCTTGAAGAAATAAACCCGCTTGGGGAACTGCCGGAACTTGAAAAGCTTAAAAAAACTGTTGAATCTGTGATTAAACAATGTGCGTCTTTGGAGTCGGGGCTTATGTACGACACCGTACCGGTGAACCAGATACGAAAAGCCGCTACATGGGCTAGAATGACTTCTCCGGACTCAAAAAAGTGCATTATCCTTGAGAACGCAGATAAGATGCAGGACAGCGTCCGTAATGCAATCTTGAAAATTCTTGAGGAACCGCCAGAAGATGCCGTCTTTGTTCTTACAACGGCACGGCGCGGAGCTATAATCCCGACAATTCTTTCGAGAGTAAGAACATATACATTCGTTGAGCGGACGGCAGCTCAGCAAGAAGAAATAGTTTCCCGCGTGTTCCATGCTGAAAATAATGCTTCTACAAATTCAGTTAACGGTTTTCTCGCAGGATATTTGCCTGTATCTTCAGACGAGATAAAGAAAGCATCTGTCGCATTTTGTAATTCACTTCTCACCGGAAAACGATTAAACCTTGACGAGCTTGTAAAAAATCTGAACAGTTTTGAGCCGCGTGTAATTTTGAAGCTGTTTTTTGAGAATGTTCTTGAATATCTTGGCCATTTCCTTCGTGAGAATGCGGATGCAGAAAAACTTGCGTCAAGGACAGAAAAATCTGCTGAGATTCTGGAAGCTATTCGTATAACATACGACAACATAACAATTTATAATCAGTCTGTAATTTCGTCTTTGGAGGCGCTTTATGAAAGGGTTCTCTAAACGTGTTTCTCAAATGATAACAAAGCTTCCGGCGGAGCAGGTCGTTCAGCTTGTTGACTCGCTTTCTGCCGAGAACGAGTCGCTTTATTCGATACTTGAATCGCTTAATACAGGCCTTATTATTTGTGACGAAAACTGGAAACTGATGCAAGTGAACAAAGCTGCGGAGCGATACATTCCTCTTAAAATCCGTGGCAATGAATATCGATATAGTGAAGCGGCGGAGTATGTTTGGAAAATAGTAGATGATGATGATATCGCTGATTTCCTTAAAATGTGCAGCGAACGCCAAAAATGCAATATCAGCGAGGAATTCACGCTTTCCACGCAATCGGGAAAATCAAGAATTATCAATGTCAGCATACAGCTTCTTGTTCAAAAAAAAGAATATGCAGGAATTATCATAAAGATTGATGATATAACGGAAAAAAGGAATCAGGAAGTACTCCTTAGACGTATGGAAAGCCTTGCAAGCCTTACGAACCTTGCGGCAAGCGTTGCGCACGAGATAAAAAATCCGCTTGGAAGCATAAGCATACATATACAGCTGATTCAAAAGGCACTCGAAAAGGCAAGAAAGACTGACGGAATGCTTCCGGATGCGGGGTTCACAGACAAGCATCTTGCGATTGTAAACGAGGAAATAGAGCGTCTTAACCAGATTATCGTTGACTTTTTGTTTGCCGTGCGTCCTGTGTCCGCGACCTTGGAGCTTGTTGACGTTAATGAGAAACTTCGCGCTTTTACGTCTTTTGTTCAGCCCGAGCTTGAACGAAAAAACATAAGTCTTGAGGTACACCTTGCAGAAAAGCCGCCGAGGATCCTTCTGGACACAAAACTTTTCAAACAAGTGCTTATAAACCTTGCGCAAAACGCTATTGCAGCTATGAAAGACAGCGGCAAGCTACTTGTGTCTTCTAAAGTTTCAGGTGACAGGTTCCTTGTGGCGGTCGCGGATACTGGCTGCGGAATGGACGCTGACACTGTGGCAAGGGTTTTCGAGCCATATTTCACGACGAAAGCAAAAGGTACTGGACTAGGCCTAACAATGGTTTATAAAATAATAAAAGAGTTTTCCGGTGATATCGACGTTAAGTCGTTCCCCGGAGAAGGTACCATATTCACGATATCGCTTCCCATTCCGCAGAAAGAGAAGCTGCTTTTGGAATAACAGGTGTATTAAGACATGCAGTTTAACATATTGATTATAGACGATGAGAAAAATATCCGCGAAGGTCTTGCCGATGCTA
>JAEEGK010007626.1_pt1 | contig 25768 bp, 29 predicted proteins | sample 8958771 | NCBI WGS metagenome assembly JAEEGK01 (sample SAMN16246547, study PRJNA631951) | gut metagenome | biome: gut microbiome; feature: rumen; material: SC-attached | host: Bos | place: Iran: Karaj | collected 2018-10
AGGGAAAGACGTTCGACATCGTGGATTACATGGCGGTGGAGGAGGTCTTCAAGAACGCCAGCAAGGGCACCAAACCCGCCGAGGACAAGGTCAAGGAGGCCTTCGGGACCGACGACATCGCGGAGATCGCGAAGAAGATAGTCGAGAAGGGTGAGATCCAGATCACGGCCGAACAGCGCAAGGAGATGCTGGAGGCCAAGAAACAGCAGGTCATCACCTACATCGCCACGAATGCGATCAACCCGCAGACCCATACACCCCACCCGCCGACCAGGATCCAGCTGGCATTGGAAGAGGCGAAGTTCCATGTGGACCCCTTCAAGCCGCTGGACAAGGAGATCGAGGAGGCCATGAAACTGCTCAGGCCCCTGCTCCCCATAAGGTTCGAGAAATCCCGCATCGCGATCAAACTCAACGGTGCGGACTACGGACGCTGCTTCGACGACCTTATCGGCTTCGGCATAGTGGAGAAGGAGGAATGGACCGCCGACGGTTCCTGGATCGGTGTCATGGAGATACCGGCCGGCCTCATAAACGACCTGACGGACAAGCTCAAGCACAAGACCAAGGGCACAGCGTCCGTCAAATTGATAAACTGACATTCGCGAGAGTGATAAAATGGAAAAAAGAAACGCCAGACAGACACGCGAGCTCGTAGTGCCCGGCGACATCCTCGACGGAACGGGGATGAGGCCCGGAGAGAACGCTTACGTGCTGGACGGTAAAGTTCGTGCCAGTGTTATGGGAGTAAGGAATGTCTTCCAGAACACTGTGGGAGTCATCCCCCTGAGGGGTGGCTACATGCCGACATCCGGGGACACGGTCTTCGGAGTGATCGTAGACATCGGTCCATCCAACTGGTTGGTGGACATCGGCGCGCCCTACCCGGCGCCGCTGCACGTGAGCGAGGTCCCCTGGAAGGTAGAGTTCGGGGACACATCCAGATTCCTGACCATCGGCAACGTCGTGCTGCTGAAGGTCCTTTCGGTCGATGAGAGCAAGAAGATCTCCGTCACCATGAAGGACTCCGGTCTCAGGAGGATCGAGGGCGGAAGGCTCGTCAAGGTCTCCCACACCAAGGTCTCCAGGGTCATCGGTAAGAGCGGATCCATGATCTCCATGCTGAAGAACATGACCGACTGCCGCATCACCGTCGGACAGAACGGATGGATCTGGGTGGACGGCGACGACGAGAACGCCGACGTCGCGGTCGAGGCGATCAAGATGATCGAGGACCAGGCCCAGAGCAGCAACCTGACAGACAGGATCAAAGAATTTATCGAAAAGAGGATCCCTCAGGACGAAGAAGAAGAGTACGATGATGAGGGGGATGAGTGACCATGAGCGGACACACTGATATGGTATTGGTTGATGAGAACGGCCTGAGGATCGACGGAAGGACCGCCGAGCAGCACAGGCCCTTCAAGGTTGAGGCAGGAGTCCTCAACAACGCGGACGGATCCGCATACGTAGAGATCGGAAAGAACAAGGTCCTGGCAGCAGTCTACGGACCCAGGGAGTGCCACCCCAGGCACCTTCAGGACCCCACAAAGGCCATCGTGCAGTGCAAGTACAACATGCAGTCCTTCTCTGTCAGCGACAGGAAGAGGCCCGGACCGGACAGAAGGTCCATCGAGATCTCCAAGATCATCTCCGAGGCTCTGGAGAAGGTCGTCCTGACCGAACTCTACCCCCGTGCATCCATCGATGTCTACATCGAGATCCTCCAGGCGAACGCCGGAACCAGGTGCGCTGGACTCACAGCGGCCTCCGTCGCACTCGCTGATGCAGGAATCCCCATGAGGGACATCGTCCCCGCACTCGCATGCGGAAAGGCCGACGGACACGTCCTCCTTGACCTGAACAAGGAAGAGGACAACTACGGACAGGCCGACGTCCCCATCGCCATCATACCCTCCACCGACGAGATCGTACTTCTCCAGATGGACGGAAACATGACCCGCGAGGAGTTCGACTACGGAATCAAGATGGCCGTCGCAGGCTGTCACGAGCTCCACGAGCTCCAGAAGGATGCGCTCAAGAGGCGCTACGACAAGAAGGCACAGGAGGGATCCGAATGACCGAGATAATGTCAGAGATCAAGCGCGACCACATGATGAAGCTCATCGCCGAGGGAAAGAGGCTCGACGGCCGTTCTGTCACCGATGTCCGCGACATCCAGGTCGTCACCAACGTCATCGAGAGCGCAGACGGATCCGCCAGAATCAAGATGGGAAAGACAGAGGTCATCGCGGGAGTCAAGATCATCCCCGGAACACCCTTCCCCGACACACCCAACATCGGAGTGCTCACCACAGGAGCGGAGCTCATCCCCATGGCGCACCCCACCTTCGAATCCGGACCACCCGGAGAGGACGCCATCGAGCTCGCACGTGTCGTGGACCGCGGTATCCGTGAGTCCGGAATGGTCGACGTCGAGGCTCTGTGCATCGTTCCCGGAGAGGAGGTCTGGATGTGCTTCGTTGACATCTACGCCCTCGACTACGACGGTAACCTCTTCGATGCGGCCAACCTCGCGGCGGTCTGTGCACTGAAGAGCGCAACCATCCCCGGAGAGCAGTACGGAAAGGGAGAGAACAAGCCCCTGCCCATCACATGCACTCCCATCTCCATCACGGAGGTCAAAATAGGTAATACTTTAATAGTAGACCCTAATTTCGACGAAGAGCAGATTTCGACCGCACGTCTGACGGTTACGACCGACGATGTCGGAAACTTCAGGGCCATGCAGAAAGGTGGCCGCGGTTCGATCACACTTGATGAACTCAGCCTCTGTCTCGACAGAGCTGTAGAGAAGGGTGCCGAGATCAGAAAAATCATCGGGTGAAATCCATGTCAAAGAGAACAGAGAAAGCAGGAAGTTCCGGAAGGTTCGGAGCAAGGTACGGAGTTATCGTCCGCAACAGGATCAAGACAATCGAGGCCCACCAGAAGGGGAAGCACGAGTGCCCCGTCTGCCACCACATGGCAGTGAAGAGGGTCAGCTCCGGTATCTGGTACTGCAAGCACTGCGACACCAAGTTCGCAGCAACCGCTTACAGCCCCGACACCAAGAAGGAACTGTCCAAGGTTTCAGAGCAGTGAGAGAGACTGAAAGGTGATTACAATGAGCACGGAAGAATACAGATGTGCAAAGTGTAACGAGCCCCACAGCATCAACTCACTCGGACTCCAGTGCGAGAAGTGCGGATACAAGATCTTCATGAAAGACAGACCCGTCGACAAGAAGGTCTACAAGTCCGACTGATATGATCGAGGCCGAACTCAGGATCAAGGGTGCCGCGGCAAAGGTCGCGGTGCCCGCCATCTCGCCCGAAGCCGGCAGGGAACTGCCGCGTACCGAGACGAGCATCGAATGGGACGGTGACGATGCCCTCATACACATCAGGGCAACGGACACCACAGCCATGAGGGCGGCCGTGAACTCGTATCTGGAATGCATACGCGTAGTAGAGGACATAGGAAATCTAACCAAGGTGAACCAATGAACGGAATCAGCCCACAGCTCCAGAACCAGATCACCCAGTTCCAGCAGGTCCAGCAGCAGCTCCAGGCCGTCACATCCCAGAAGATGCAGATGGACGCCAACAGGCGCGAGCTCGTCAAGACCAAGGAGGAATTGGACAAGTCCACCGGAACCGTCTTCAGGACCTCCGGTGCCTTCATGATCAAGGTCGAAGACCTGGATTCCCTCAAGGCCGACCTCGACGAATCCATCGAGACGATGGAAGTCAGGATTGGTAGCCTCGAGCGTCAGGAGAACTCCCTCAAGGAGAAGTACACCTCGCTCCAGGAGACAATCAACAAGGCCATGGGAAACGCTCAGGAAGAGTGAAACCCTAACAATCAACGGCCCGGAACATCGGATTCCGGGCATATTCTTTTTACTTCATTTGTCAATCACTGCTGACATGACAGATGCACTCGTCCTGAAGGACGTACGCAAGACATATGGTCAGAGGGAGGCCGTCCACGGTGTATCCCTGACCGTACATGAAGGTGAAATCTTCGGACTCATAGGACATAACGGTGCCGGTAAGACCACCATTCTCAGGATGATATCGACCATACTCAAGATTTCATCGGGCACGATCGAGGTCTACGGCAAAGATGTGGCGAAAGAAGCTGACGAGGTAAGGAAGCTCATCAGCTATCTGCCCGAGGATGCGGGAGCCTACAAGGATATGACCGGCAGGAGATACCTCACGTTCATCGCAAACCTTGCGGGGTCAGGCCAGGACAAGGACGCCATGGTCGAGAGGGGGATCGCCCTTGCCGACCTCGGCGACAAGATAGACTTCAGGATCGATACCTATAGCAAGGGTATGATGCGCAGACTCCTCATCGCAAGGGCCATCATGACCGCACCCAAATTGGCAATCATGGACGAGGTGACCTCCGGTCTGGACGTCATCAACGCCTACGAGATAAGGGAGGTCATTCGCGACATCGCCAAGAACGGAGTGACGGTGGTAATGTCTTCGCACAACATGTTCGAGGTCGATATGCTGTGCGACAGGATAGGTATGATCGACCAGGGCAACCTGATCGATGTGGGAACGCCTGCCGAACTGAAGGAGAAATACGGAAAGGAGACCCTCGAAGAGGTCTTCGTGACGGCGGTGAAAGGAGCATGAGCAGTCTTTCAATCATCATAAAGAAGGAGGTCAAGGAACTCCTCACCCCGGGATCCATAGCATCTGTCATGGTAATGGTAGTCCTGTTCGCAGCACTCGGCGGACTCATAGGCGACGAGGTTCACAAGAACACCGTCATGCCTGTTATCGGTATCGCCAACTGGGAGGATCAGAAGATCTCCGACGGAGAGGGCAATGAATGGAATGCCTACGATTTCCTCATCGACATGTACATAAACAGCGGCGACGAGCGCATCACACCTGCTACAGTGAAGGACTTCGTCATTAGCATGGACAAGGACTCAATACTGGACCAGATGATAGAAAGCAACGCCAGCGTCGCAATGGTCCTATCGGATGATTTCAAGAAGAACATAGAGAATTCCATATCTTTGCTGGGATCCGAGGATAAGACGTACGAGAAGGGAGAGATCGACCAGTACTACGTCTACAAACCTGCAGGGATGATCAGCGGTACGGTTTCGTCCGTGATCACCACATCCATCATAACCAATATGAACAAGGACCTCTCCAGGTTCCTCATCGGCGAAGAAGAGGAGGAATACGTCGACTTCATCAAGACGCCGATAGACGGTTCCAAAACCTACACCTACATTAACGGCGAAAAGGAAGAGGACATCACGCCCTCCCAGATAAGCGAGGCTCTGACCGGTCAGACCATGTTCATCCCCATGATCATCATGATCATCATAATGATGGTCGGAAGCATCGTCATCAGCTCGATGGGTTCCGAGAAGGAGAACAAGACACTGGAGACCCTGCTCACCCTGCCCATCAGCAGGACCGTCATAGTCACCGGAAAGATCATCGCCGCTGCAATGGTCGGTCTGCTGTTCGGTGTGGCCTACATGTTCGGAATGGCATTCTACATCTCGTCGATGACCGTTGCATCCATAGGAGGGGCCAGCATCGACCTGTCGCAGGTAGGTCTAAGCCTTGGAATCGTGGATTATGCCCTGATAGCAGTGTCCATGTTCCTCTCCATCGCCTGTGCATTGGGAATCTGTATGATCCTCGGTGCCTTCGCAAAGAACTACAAGTCCGCTCAGACCATGACTATGCCCCTGAGCATACTGGCCATCATCCCGATGTTCATCACCATGTTCTCCGGATGGTACGGCTCCAACATGCTCATCCAGGCCGTCCTCTTCGTCATACCTTTCAGCCATCCCATGATGGCCACACAGGCATTGCTGAACGGCGACCTCACACTCGTGCTTGCAGGATTGGCATACATGGCCGCATTCGCCGTGGTATCCATCTACATCACCGTCAGGCTATACAACTCCGATATACTCGTGACAGGATTGAGTCAGAACAAATACGTGGAGAAACTGAGGGGAACGGGAAAGAAGCCCAGGCGCGGGTGAAACAGGTTTAATCTACCTGTAACTAGTACATCCAAGAGGAATGAGATCATGTCGGATAAAAGAATGGTCGTGATACTGATCATCGGAGCGGTCGCCATTGGGCTGTCCCTGGCGGCATGCGGACTCCTACTCAGCAGTAACGACCACAAGGTCACATTCCTCTCGGATCGCGACAACATCGCTTACGCATTCGTGATCGAGGACAACAGCACAGGGGAGATCCACCCTCTCGCGAAGGGCGCGTACATCAAGGAAGGTGCCACCATCAGATGCGAATCGGACGACTTCGTATGGGTGGGCAATGTATGGGTAGACCCGAACTCCAGTGCAGTGGATTGCCAATGCATCTACAAGGGATCGGAATACAAATTCACCCTTTGGACGAACGGGGCCAAGATCACGGATGCGGAGCTCGAGGACGGCCGTCTCACTATGGATCTAACGAAGATGCACTATTGCATGGCGATATCCCTGACGATAGCGAAAGCTGAACCGTGACGAACCCTGGTTTTTTATCTGCTACCTATATGACCGAACATGTTCGGGAACATTGCGGACAAACTGAAAGGCAAGAACAAGGTCATCCTGGTCCACGGTAATGCGGACATGGACGCCATGGGTTCCGCTTATGCGCTGAAGCGTGCCTTCCCGAATGCGGACATCTTCGCACCTAACGGCATCGACCGCGTCAGCAAGATAGTCTGCGAGAAACTTGACGTAGCCGTTCTCGAGAGCTGCGATTTCTCGGATTATGAGCAGGCCATCGTTGTGGATACCTCCTCGCCGGACCAATTGGAGAATGTTACTGACCTCCCGAAGGACACCATCGTCATCGACCACCACCAGCCCACTGGCAGATGGGATGGATACGAATTCTACTGCGATCCCACCAGGACGTCCTGCTGCGAGATCGTCAAAGATATCCTGGACGAGAACTGCATACCGATAGAGAGGGACGTCGGCCTCATGCTCATAGGCGGGATGATAACGGACAGCGGCCACTTCCAATTCGCCAAACCTGCCCTTCTTGAAGCGTTCGCAGACATCATGAAGAGATGCGACATCAACATGGACGAGGCCTACAACCTGACCGTGGCCCCGGTCAGCATGTCGGAGAAGATCGCCATGCTCAAGGCCATGGAGAGGACCAAGTTCGACCGTGTCGGCAACTACATAGTCGCCACATCGTACGGAGGGAGCTTCGAGGCCTCCTCATGCAGGGCCATAATGGCATCCGGTGCGGATGTCGTGTTCGTAGGTTCTCAGAGGGACGACGAATTCAGACTGAGCGCGAGAGCGACACAGGAGATAGTCCGGAGAGGAGTGAACCTCGGGGACATAATGAAAGGCATCGGTACCGAGACCATGAGCGACGGCGGAGGACACGGAGGAGCGGCCGGACTATCAGGCACGGGCGACGTCGAAGCGATGCTGTTCATCTGTATGAAAAGAACGATGGAGATCTTCAGGGAATTGAAGTCTGAAGACCTCCTGAAAAAGGATTTGTGAACTCACCTTAGCTTGGTGAGTCCCTCGAGGACCTTCTGGAGAGCCGCACGGTTCTCAGGGTGTGCCTCGAAGTATTCTGCGACGGGAGCCAGTGTCTTGGCCATTCCGTCGGTGACACCCGTCTTGAGATCGAAGGGCGAGAGCTTCTTGTCGAAGTATGCCTGCTCCAATTCCTCGTAGGTGTTGTAGGTGACCGGTCCGCCGTACTGCTCGGGACGGTCCACGAAGAGACATCCGTTCCTGGGGATGATGATGTACTTGCACAGCATGAGGACGGGGTTCACCTCTTCGTTGCCCTCTGCATCCAGCTTATCCATCGGACAGTAGGCCTTCTTCATCTTCTTGGCGATGTCCTCTTTGGTGTCGTGGATCGTGATGTTGCCCTCGGGCTTGGACTTCGACATCTTGTTCTCGATGGGATCCATCCTGTTACCGCCCTTGAGACCGGGGAGCAGAGGCGTGTGAAGTGCGATGGGTTTCTTCCATCCCAGCTTATCGGCCGCGTCCCTTGCGAGCATGTGGGCCCTCCTCTGGTCGATACCAGCGTAAGCGACATCGCAGTTGAGGAAGAATATGTCCGTTGCCTGGAGGATGGGGTACAATACCTTGGAAGCGTCGACCTCAGCCTCATCCTCGGACCTTCCCATGATGGTCATGGCCCTCTTGACCCTTGAAAGGGATGTGACCTTCGCGACCTTGATGACCTTCTCCCAGTACTCGATCTCCGAGCATAGCTCGCTGGCGTACTTGAAGACGACCTTATCCTGAGGGACACCCAGAGCGATGAAGCAATCCTGCATGTATCTGGCGCAGGTCCTGATGTTCTCAAGGTTGCCTCCGAGCTTGTCGTTGATGTAGGCGTGCCAATCCGCCCAGAAGATGGTGACCTTGAATCCTGCATCGCAGAGATCCCTGATCTTCTGTGCGACGAGCACCCAACCGAGGTGCACGGTGCCTGAGGGCTCGAATCCGATATATGCCGTGGGCTCCTCTTTCTCCGTGAGGAGAGCACGGAGTTCCTCTTCGGTTACGAGCTCTTCGGCGTTCCTTGTGACCAAGGCCAGCTTTTCGTCTACATTCATATGTATCATTCGTGTCAATGGTCCACATATATTAATCGTTGGCGGAACACAGTTTGTCCTGGTCATGAATCCGCATATTGACCGCAGCATGCACACTTTATATCCTAGCAGAAGACAAGGTATCTCGATGGACCCTTCGCTGATGATCATCGTTTCGCTTTCCTCCCTTCTAGGAGGAACCTTCGGCCTCTTCACAGGACTGGTCCCGGGCATCCACGTGAACACATTGGCATCGATTCTGCTGCTGTCCTATCCGGTTTGGGAATCTGTATTGTCTGGGGTCATCCCGGCGGAATACGTGCCCATCGCCATCTGCTCGATAATCATGTCCGCATCCGTCGTCCACTCTTACGTGGATTTCGTCCCTTCCGTATTCATTGGTGCACCTGACGCCGAGGATGCGATCTCCATCCTGCCTGGCCACAGACTGCTGCTCTCGGGAAAGGGGATGAGAGCGGTACGCGCTGCCGCAATAGGGAGCTTAATAGGATGCTCTGTGGCGATAGCCATCGCCGTACCGCTGCAGTTTATCATCACCGATAACATGACACACTACCTGGACAGGATAACGAAGATAATCCTGGTCGCTGTGTCTGGTGTTCTGATATTCAACGAATACCAGAAGGGGAACGTACTGTTCGGGATTGCTGCATTCTTGCTCTCGGGAATCCTGGGGTATGCAGTCATGGAACTGCCGATACCATGTGAAGGGATCTTCGGGGAAGGAACTCTGCTGATGCCCATGCTTACAGGTCTGTTCGGACTCCCGGTGATGCTGGAGTCCGACAGCGGACACCCGTTCCCAAAGCAGATTGATGATGGTGTCGATCCGGTTGGACCGATACCTGGCTTGAAGGGGGTAATTATGGGTACTGTCGCAGGATGGTTCCCAGGAATCACCTCAACGGTCGGGGCAACAGTATCTTCCACGATCATGCCTGACAGGACACCGGAACGCTTCATAGCCACCGTGGCATCGATCGGTTCGGTCACCACGATACTGTCGCTCGTGACACTCTCCATTTCTGGGGGCGGTAGGTCGGGACGGTCATCGTCATCGGTTCGATCCTCGGCGACTCCGTGAGCGGAATTGCTTCGGAGGCTTTCTTGGCGATGCTCCTTGCCTGTGCGATCGGTTCTTTGGCAGGATATCTCTTCACCATTCAGTGCGGGAAGGTCGCATCGAAGCTCATAAGCAGAGTGAACCAAGGACTCCTGAACAAGGTAGTGATCGTCTTCCTGGTGATCATGGTCCCGTTATCCACAGGCTTCTGGGGGATCGTCATTCTGATCCTTTCACTTATGGTCGGCTACATCCCGGTCTCTGGCGGGACCGGAAAGACGGTCCTGTGCGGATGTCTCATAATTCCTTCGATAATGATGTAATAAATAGGAGCGCATGGATGAACTGGCATGGACCTAAAGCGCACCGAATTGTTGGCTCTGCTCGCAATGGCGTTCGGGGTATTCATGGATGGACTGGACTCCAGTATCGTGAATATCGCCCTGCCTGCCATAGCGGAATCCTTCGGTGTCGATGCCAACGCCGTCGCTTGGGTCACGATCACATACTTCATGATGATCGCGGGTCTGATGCTCTCCTTCGGACGCCTGGCCGATTCAGGTCATATCAGGAAGATTTACGTCCTCGGATTCGCAATATTCGGAGCATCGTCATTGGTCTGCGGTCTTTCCCAGGATCTCTGGACCCTTGTAGGTGCCAGGATCGCCCAGGGTATCGGGGCCGCCATGCTGGGAGCGGTAGCCCCAATGATGTGCGTCAAGTTCCTCCCGTCCAGCAAGCTCGGTCTCGGCATGAGCATACTTATGCTGTCTGGTGCGGTCGGGTTCGGATCCGGCCCCGCCATAGGCGGACTGATCATGGATGTCGCTTCATGGCACTGGACATTCTTCATCAATGTACCCATAGGAATAATTGCGATACTGTTCGCTATGCGTGCGATGCCCAAGGACCATGACATAAAGGATGCCAAGCTGGACCTGAAGGGAAGCGCTCTGCTTTTCCTCTCAGTCGTTTGCGGCGTTTACATCCTTGAGATGTTCTCCCGCGAAGGACAAGGTATCATATGTGCTGTCCTGGCCGTCCTGATGGTGGTTTCCATAGTGCTGTTCATTCATACGGAGAAGAGAACTGCGAATCCCATGCTCAATCTGAGCATCTTCAAGAAATGGACATTCACCTCGGTCTCCATGACATATCTCCTCATGAACATCTGTTACGTCGGCGTATCATATCTGATACCGTTCTACATCGTCAAGGAACTCGATGTCAGCTATACCTTCACCGGCCTTCTGATCCTGGTGCCCAGCATAGTCACGATAATCGTCAGCGTTCCTGCGGGTAAATACGCAGATGAACACGGACGGAGGACCATGTCGATAGTCAGCTGCATGGCGCTGATCGTGTTCTGCATCGGTTATTGGCTGATCAGACCCGATATGGGCTGGCTGCCGTTCATCCCTATAGGGATAATGGGAGGAATAATGTGGGGGCTATGCGGGGCTTCCGTCGCCAGCCGTATAGTGGACCATGCACCGAATGAGGAGAAGGGGATGGCATCCACGCTGTCCAACTTCCTGTACTACGGCGGAGGATCGATAGGTACAGCGCTGTTCGCATCCCTGGCCACGATAGGTTCGGATTCCATCGGGATACCGCTCGACCTGATACCTCCGGAGGACTTCCTCCTCGGATTCACATTCTCGATGATACCTGCCATCATCCTCGGGGTGGCCACACTGCTGTCCGCAGTGATCGTCAAGGACGATGCTGTCACGCATTCTTGAGCTCGGCTTTCTCCAGGAACTTTTGGGAATCAACGATGAACCTCTCATGGGTCCCGGAACCGACCTCCGATTTAGAATCGTAAACACGGACCTTGAAGACCAGCCTTCTCCTGTCTATCTCCACGAGCTCCGTCTCGCATACCACCGTCATGCCGATCGGCGTAGCGGAGCTGTGGGCGATGTCCAGATGGGTGCCCACTGTGGAAGTCCCGAGATCCAGATAAGGCTGGACGCTCAGAGACGCGGTCTTCTCTATCAGCGCTATCATAGCAGGCGTGGCGAATACAGGAAGATCCCCGCTGCCTACCGTGGAAGCTAGATTCTCCTCCGTCACCGTGACCGACTGAGCGCCTTTGATACCCGTGTTCAACATAGTGTCACGAACGATGCTTTTACTAATTAAAACGTAGATAAGGGGGACATGGGATTGGAAGAGCAGCTTTACGAAGAACTATACCAACTGAGGGAACGTCTCAGAGATGAGGGCAGAAGGGCCACGGGAAGAGTGCCCAACGTCTGCTCCGATGAGGCGCTCCAGGAAATGGCCCAGCGCAAACCTACGAAGATCGAGGACTTCATCGCTATCGTCGGTGTGGGCCAGAGATTCATAGAGGTATACGGTGAGAGTTTCCTCGCTGTGACGAGGAAATATACAGTCACCGCCGCCAAGGGTTCCAATCTGGAGGGAGAGACCGCAAAGACCCTCAGGGAGTTGGAAAAGAAGCTCATCAATATCAGCAGGGGGAACCGTCTCCTGTATCAGGGAAGGATCTCCGTCAAAAACACCTTCGATCTTATGAAGATCCCCGATCTGGACATACTCGGGCTGCTGTTCGGTACCAAGAGGATGCTGAGGCTCTGCGACATCACCAACAGCAAAGAGGACGAGAAGGTCTACAGGCATCTGAACCAGGTGATCCGTGAGGTCAACAGGGAACTGAGGGACAAGGGACAGTACGACCTGTATGTAGGATACCCCTACGTCCAGGGAAAGATGCCCAACGACGATTTCGACATCCGCGCACCGCTGGCGCTCTTCCCGGTGACGCTTGAGAAGGATGCCCGTTCCATAACGCTCACATATGACTCCTCCCGCGATGCCATGTACAACAACACCCTCATCCTGGCGTACATCAAGGCCACGGGACAGAACAAGCCGCTCCCCAACAACATCCTGGAGGACTTCGAAGAGGAATCGTTCATCGAGAACACGCTCAACTTCTTCCGCATGAACGGAATCGAGATCAAATGCGAGAACACCGAGCCCATGGAATTCATCGAGTACAGGGCGGGGGAGTTCCCCGACTATCTTCCCGGGGACATGGAACTCGTACCGAACATCATCGTCGGTAAGTTCCCGACGTACTCCAGTTCTATCCAGAGGGACTTCGACGCCATCCTGTCCGGAAAGGAGATCAACGGTATCCTCACGGACCTTGTGGAGAACCTCGACAAGACCGATTTCTACTCGGACAAACCGGAACCCTTGTCGCTGGACGACCTGAAGAAGAAGGGCATGGAGGCCTCCGAGAAGGATCTGTTCTACATCAACTCGCTCAACAGCGCCCAGGAGAACATCCTGACTGCCATCGACAAGGATGACGAGATCGTCGTCCAGGGACCTCCGGGGACAGGTAAATCACAGGTCATCACAGGACTGATAACGTCGGCGGTCGTGAAAGGAAAGACCGTCCTGATGGTCTCCGAGAAGAAGACCGCCCTGGACGTCGTATACTCCCGTCTCGGGACACTGGCGAAATACTGCCTGCTCATCGACGACGTCGGAAACAAGGACCTGTTCTACAAGCAGCTGGAGACCATGCTGGCCTCAGGAGTCCCCAAGAAGGGTACTAATCTGGAGACCATCTCTGACAGCATCGACGACGATGTCTCGATGCTAACCCGCATCGCCGATGTGATGTACACGCCGGGCGACTTCGGTATCGCACCCTACAAGCTGTACGGCATGGAGAAGACCAATCTGAACGATGAACGCCAGTTCAGCGAATACAAGATCCTCAAATCCCACATAGACCCGCGCCTCCTGGCGCTCCAGTACCCCACGGTATCCGAGCTCCACAGGATGTACGACAACGAGAGCCTGATGAAGAACTTCAACGATTACAAGACGCTGTCAGGCTCCAACCCGTGGCTCACCCAGATGAAGATGAACCTCTCAGAGTTCAACATCGGTGAGATGAAGGCGGACCTCATGGACCTGGAGATGCAGATGAAGGAGTTCAACTCCAAGGGATTCATGGGAAGGCTGTTCTCGAAAGGGAAGGTCAACAGGGAGACCACCCTGATGGCCTCGAAGTATTTCGACAACTACAACCAACACACCCTCACCCTGATGATGGACGACCCCAAGAAGATCATCGATGGCCTGGACGACTACGAGAGGTTCGCATCGCTGTCCACCGTCTATTCCAAGCTCAGCTCGGAAGAGAAGCTGTACGGGGACGATATCCTGTCGATCTCCGAATCCACCAAGATGAAGTTCTCGGACAGCAACGACAGGATGTTCAACTGGATCCTCAACGAGCATCTGATGAAGTTCGATGCCGAGCACAAGGACATCATGCAGCAGATTTGGGACTTCGACAGCATCATCCGCGACATGGACAGGAAGATGGAGCACAAGCGCATCCTGTGCAAGGACAAGGTCGAGGAGATCCTCCAGAACAACCTGAGATACATCTCCGAGTCCAAGAGGCGCGGCGACATCAACAGGATCATCGAATCCAAGAGGAAATGGAACCTGAACAAGTTCATCAACCGCTACGGGTACGAGCTCTTCCAGGGAGTCCGCGTATGGCTGCTGACCCCCGAGGTGGTTTCCGAGATACTCCCGCTGGAGATGGGAGTGTTCGACCTGCTCATATTCGACGAGGCCTCCCAGATGTATGTGGAGAAGGGTATCCCGTCGATCTACCGTGCGAAGAAGGTCGTCGTCGCAGGGGACCACAAGCAGCTTCGTCCCTCCAGCCTGGGAGTCGGAAGGATCGAGTACGATTCCGATGAGGAGGACCTCGACGACGACGTATCCGCCGCACTGGAGGAGGAATCGCTGCTGGATCTGGCAAGGGCAAGGTATGACTCCATCCTGCTGAACTTCCACTACAGGTCGAAGTACGAGGAGCTCATAGCGTTCTCCAACTACGCGTTCTACGGTGGACGCCTATATGTGTCCCCCAATGTGATAGACCCGCCCAAACCGCCCATCGAGACCATCAAGGTGGACGGACTGTGGGAGAACAAGTCCAACATGGCCGAGGCCAAGAAGGTCATCGAACTCCTCAGGGGCATATTCACCTCCAGGAAGAACAACGAGACCATAGGTATCATCACATTCAACGCATCCCAGAGGGACCTGATCAACGATGTCCTGGATGAGGAATGCGCCAAGGACGGGGAGTTCGGAAAGCTCGTCGCCAACGAGATGAAGAGGTTCGACAACGGGGAGGATGTCGGTCTGTTCATCAAGAACATCGAGAGCGTTCAGGGAGATGAGCGTGATGTCATCGTGTTCTCCATAGGATACGCCAAGAACTCTGACGGAAGGCTGATGCAGAGATTCGGATGGCTGAACAACCGCGGTGGTGAGAACCGTCTGAACGTAGCCGTATCCAGGGCGAAGAAGAAGATCTACATCGTATCCTCATTCGAACCCAGAGAGCTCCAGGTGGAGGACAACAAGAACGACGGCCCGCGCATACTGAAGAAATACCTGCAGTACGCCGATGCTATCAGCAGCGGGAACAGGGATCTGGCCGATTCCATCCTGCACTCGTTCGGTGACGACCGCTGGGTACGCACAGAGGAATTCAATTCAGGCCACATAGCCGACAAGGTCTACAACGCCCTCCTCAGGAAGGGTTACTCCGTGGAGAGGAACGTCGGTATCGGAGGATACCAGATAGACCTTGCAGTGAAACAGAACGACCGTTACATCCTGGGAATAGAATGCGACAGCCGTCTTTACGAGATCTCCGAATCGACGAGGGAGAGGGACTACCACAGGCAGAAGTACCTGGAGTCCAGAGGATGGAAGATCCACAGGGTCTGGACGCCCGGATTCTGGAAGAACCCCGACAAGGAGATCGCGGGAATAATAGATGCAATAGAGAGGGTTTGAGATGAAGACGACATTGAAGATCGAAGGCATGATGTGCGAAGGATGCGTCAGCAAGGTCAACGAGAAGCTGAACGCTCTGGACAAGGTGAAGAAGGTCGATGTGAACCTCAAGTCGGGTAAGGCCGTCGTCGAACACGACGGGGCCACCGACGAGGAACTGATCTCGGCCGTCGTCGATGCTGGGTTCAGAGCATCTGTGAAGCACGGACTCTTCTCATGAAGACGCGCGTGTTCCGCATAGGCGGAATGACATGCGCCGCCTGCTCCAGCAGGATCGAGGGAGCGATCGGAGAGATCGACGGCATCGAGAGCGTCGTGGCCAATTTCGGAAACAACACCGCCACGGTGACCTATGACGAATCGAAGGTCACTGAGGAGATGATAGCCAAGGCCGTCACCTCCGCCGGATACCAGATGATCAGCGATGATCGCGAGAAGGCCGAACAGCAGGAACTGGAAGCCCTCAGGATACAGAAGCGGGACCTAATAGTCGCCATACTGTTCGCCATCCCGCTCAGCATCATAGCGATGGGGCCGATGCTGGGCCTGGATATGCCCTGGGATACCAGAACGGATTGTATCATACAGCTCGTTCTGTTCTTACCGATAATGTACTCTGGGAGACGCTTCTACAAGAAGGGCATCCCAGCACTGAAGACCAAGAGCCCCACCATGGACTCACTGGTCTCAATCAGCACCCTGGCTTCCCTTGCCATGGGACTCTATTACACCATGCTCGCTTTCTCTACTGACGAGCACATGCACATAATGCTGAGCTTCGACTCCGCAGGAATGATCATCGCACTTGTGAGCGTCGGGAAATACATGGAAGCCCGTTCGAAGCACAACACCAACGATTCCCTCAGGAAGCTGCTGTCCCTGGCCCCCAGCAAGGCCACGATCATAGTGGACGGCAAGGAGTATGAGGTCGATGCGTCATCATTGATCGTCGGGGACGTCGTATTGGTCCGTCCGGGGGAATCCATACCTGCGGATGGGGTGGTCATAGAAGGGAGTTCGGCCGTCAACGAGTCGATGCTCACCGGGGAATCCATACCCGTCTCGAAGAATGTCGATTCGGTCGTGTACGGCGCTACGGTCAACGGTAACGGAAGCCTCAAGGTCAGGATCGAGAAGACCGGCGAAGAGACTGTCCTCTACCAGATTGCTAGGATGATCGAGATGGCCCAGGGAACGAAGGCACCTGTCGCTCATCTCGCTGATAAGATTGCAGCCAAATTCGTGCCTGCAGTCATACTGATCGCCATCGCATCAGGTATCGCGTGGTTCGTCGCAGGACAGTTCTTCCCTGAAAACGGATACGACCTGGAGTTCTGCGTCACCATCGCCATATCGGTGCTCGTGATCTCCTGTCCATGCGCACTGGGGCTGGCCACACCTCTGGCGATCGTCATAGGTACCGGCAACGGTTCGAAGCATGGGATACTATTCAAGACAGCATCCTCCATCGAGGCTGCCGCACACATAGACACCGTGATACTGGACAAAACCGGTACGATCACCAAAGGACATCCTACCATCACCAGCATCATCACTGGTCTTGATGAGAAGAAGTTCATATCCATAGTCGCAGCCGCGGAATCCGATTCGGAGCACCCCCTGGCAGAGGCTGTTGTCAATTATGCTAAGGAAAATGGGATCGATCTGCCTCCTCATTCGGATTTCGAAGCGATAACCGGACAGGGGATACGCTGCAATGTGGATGGCCAGACCGTGTTGGTCGGGAACCGCGCGCTCATGGAGGAGAACGGGATATCCTTCCATGAAGCCCCAGGAATCCTGGTCGCCATCGACGGTGTACCCTCAGGCTCTATCGTCGTATCGGACCCGATGAGGGACGAGAGCCCGGCTGCGATATCCTCGCTGAAATCCATGGGGGTCGATGTCATGATGGTCACTGGGGACCGTAAGGAGACGGCAGAGACCATAGCGGCACAGGCTGGAATTGACGAAGTGATAGCAGAGACCAAACCCCAGGACAAACTGGATACTGTCAAAAAGCTGCAGGTCCGCCAGAAGCATGTGGCCATGACGGGCGATGGCATCAACGATGCCCCTGCACTCACGCAGGCCGATGTCGGTCTTGCAGTGGGATCCGGGACCGATATCGCGATCGAATCGGCCGACATCGTGATGATGAACGACGACCTGAGGACGGTCCCCGCCGCTCTCGAGATTGGAAGGGCCACCCTCAAGAACATCAAGCAGAACCTGTTCTTCGCACTTGGGTACAATGCGGTCTGCATACCGATCGCCGCAGGACTCCCTGTCCTTTTCGGATACACCGATCTCGTGATGCTGATGCCCATATTGGCGGCGGCAGCTATGTCACTCTCATCAATCTCTGTCGTATCGAATGCACTTAGGATGAGAAGGTTCGAACCCAAATCACTGAACTAACCTGGCCGATGTGACGTCAAGGGTCCCGTTGTCCCTCTTCCAAACCTTATTGGAATCTACTATCTCCAGAGGGTGGGAATGCATAGGGGAATCGAGGGTCATCGACTCATATTCCCCTCCCTCGCCCATGATGCTGATGCCGTACTTCTCACGGAGCTTCTTCAGATCCTTAACGGCATCCGCATCGATCTCGCGTCCCAGCCATTCCTCGCCGAGGCCTTCCGCAAAGCATCCCACGATTATCGCCCTGATGCCCGACTGGAGGAACGCATCCATCAGAAGGTCCTGATCCTTCCTCCAAAGGGGAGAGAACACCTTGAGGCCGAGATCGTTGCAGACCAGGTTCATCCTGTCCCATTGGTAATCTGACCAGACAGCACCGGTTATGACACCTTCGACATCCAATCCCTCCAGTGCCTTCCTGAGCCCCTCCATGTCCCCCTCCTCGGTACCGGTGCTCGGAGCCGTGACAAGTTCCTTTCCCATGGACTCGGCCATGAGAGGGACCACCGAGAGGTTCGGCGTATGGAAGATCCATGATGCCTTGTCCTCCGGCTTCACATTGACCAGGTAAGGTACGTCGTGTCCCATCTGCTCCATGATGTACAGCGAGAAAGTGGAGTCCTTTCCGCCGGAATACAGGGATGCTAGCCTCATATGCACACATGCACGCTCCCGCGGTAAAAGAATGTTTTTTATTATGGTGCATTCTGGGGAATACCGAGGGACACAATGAGTCTTGATGCGAACGCGATGAAGAAACTGGTCGCCAGGGAAGCTGTTGACAGGTACGTCAAGGACGGTATGGCAGTCGGACTCGGGACCGGATCCACCGCGAAGTTCATGATCGAGAGGATCGGCGAACTCGTCGCAGAAGGCTGGGACCTCACATGCACGGCCACATCCTTCCAGAGCGAGGAGCTCGCAAGGAGCCTCGGCATCAAGATCGTGGAACTCGACGAGATCGGTACCCTCAACGTCACCATCGACGGTGCGGACGAGGTCGACCCCAACATGCAGCTGATCAAGGGACTCGGAGGAGCACTCCTCAGGGAGAAGATTGTGGCTGCGGCCACCGAGAAGGAGATCATCATAGCCGACGAATCCAAACTCGTGGAGAAGCTCGGTACAAAGGCACCACTTCCGGTGGAAGTCCTCAGATTCGGCCACAAGCATACCAAATTCGCGCTGGAGCAGCAGGGCTGCAAGGCAGAACTGAGGATAAGGGACGGAGAACCCATCGTGACCGACAGCGGCAACTACATCTACGACTGCAAGTTCGAGGCGATCGAGAAACCGTTCTTCCTGGAATCGAGGATCGATGTCATCCCCGGAGTGGTCGAGAACGGCCTGTTCCTGAACACGGCCTACGATGTGCTCATATCGAAACCCGACGGAGGGATCGAGAGCATGTCCGATGCCATGATCAAGAAGAGACCAGACGATATCAATATAATGTAATCGCGCGTGAGTGATGGTATCAAGTTTTTATATAACTTCGATAATAGCACGCCCGATTCAATTCAAGGTGAATACCATGAAAATGCCCAGAACAATCAAAAGATACTGCCCGACCTGCAAGGCCCACACCGAGCAAGAGGTGGAGAGGGTCAAGAAGAAGAAGGCAAGTGAACTCAAATGGGGTCAGAGGAGATTCAGAAAAGTGACCGCTGGTTACGGAGGTTTCCCCAGGCCTAAACCCGAAGGAAGAGAGAAGCCCACCAAGAGGATCAACCTCAGGTACAGATGCACCCAGTGCAAGAAGGCCAACATCTCCCCCTGCATCCGTGCCAAGAAATTCGAACTCGTGGAGTGATTATCATGACCGGAGATTTCATCAAGATCAAATGCCCCGACTGCGAAAACGAGCAGATCGCTTTCAAGAAGGCAGCGACCAAGGTCACCTGCCACGTCTGCGGTGCAACCCTCATCGTCCCCAAGGGCGGTGTCGGAGACATCAAGGGCGAAGTCATTGAGGTAGTCAACTGATGTCAAGGGTCAGGGGACTTCCCGAGAACGGTGAGCTCGTAGTCTGCACCGTCAAGAGCGTGAAGAACTTCGGAGCATTCGTCACTCTGGACGAGTACGATGACAAGGAAGGATTCATTCACGTAAGGGATGTCGCCACTGGCTGGGTTAAGTACATCAGGGACTTCGTCAGAGAAGGACAAAAAATCGTCTGCAAAGTTCTGGGCGTGGATTCAACCAAAGGTCACATCGACCTTTCTTTAAAATCCGTCAACGAACACCAGAAGCGCGAGAAGATCCAGCAATGGAAGAACGAGAAGAAGGCAGAGAAACTTCTCGAGATCGTCGCTGAAAGGATGGGAATTGACATAGACAAGGCATACAAGCAGTTCGGGGACGAACTCCTGGATGCCTACGAGACACTGTACAGTGCCTTCGAATCAGCGGTCGCTTACCCCGATGATTTCCTTTCGGAATTCAAGGGGAAGTGGACCGATACTTTTATGGAAGTCGCGAAGGAGAACGTCGCAGCACCCATGGTGCAGATCGACGGAATCCTCGAGATGAGCTCTTCAGCACCTGACGGAATGGAGCTCATCAAGACCGCACTCATGGCCGGCCTCGCAGCCGCCGACGGATCCTCAGTGGAGATCACCTGTGTAGGATGCCCCAGATACAGGATCCTCGTCACAGCTGCCGATTACAAAGAGGCAGAGGACATCATGAAGACCGTTAGCAACACGGCCATCGAATCCCTTACATCGAACGACGGCACTGCGGTGCTCAAACGTGAGAGCAAGTGAGATGAAAAGCGAAATCCGCAGATGCAACGACTGTGCCAGATATACACTTTCTATGGTATGTCCGATCTGCGGTAAGGCTACTGTGAACCCGATACCTCCGAGATATTCCCCGGAGGACCGCATGGGGGAATACCGCCGCAAGGCGATACTCGAGGAGTATGGAGAGAATGGAAAGCATCATAACGTATGAGTGCAGACCCGAATTCAAGAATCTCATCTTCATAGAGGGGCTGCCCGGGGTCGGGAACGTCGGTAAGATCGCAGCGGACTTCATCAGCTACAAATTGGATGCGAAGAGGATGGCTACCATCCTCAGCAGCGAACTGCCCCCGCAGGTCTTCGTGGATTCTGACAGCTATTTCTATTCTGCATGCAACGAGCTTTGGTACGTGAAGGACGTCAACGGCCACGACATCCTCTTCCTGCAGGGAGACTATCAGGCATCGACACCTCAGGGACAGTTCGAACTATGCAAGTTCATCTTCGACAAGATCATCGGATACGATCCCAAACTGATCATCACTCTGGGCGGATACGGATTGGGAGAGGTCGTGAAGGAACCCCGCGTGCTTGCAGTGAGCAACGATTCGAAGATCAAGTCGATGCTTGAGAAGAAGGGTGCCCAATTCCGTCCCAACGAACCTCAGGGCGGCATCGTGGGAGCGGCAGCGATGTTCCTGCTCCTCGCCAACGAATACGATATCGATGCAGCATGCCTTATGGGAGAAACGTCGGGCTTCCTTCTGGATCACAAGAGCGCCAAATGCGTGGTAGATGTGCTGTGCAAAGTTCTTGGAATAGAACTGGACACGACCGAGATGCAGGAGGACATCCAGCAGGTGGAGCAGATCAACGATGAAGTACAGGCTCTGGCTGAGACCAACCCTGAGGATTTATCCTACTTCCGCTGATATCACCAACGGCTTTTTATAATGGGTACGCATCCCCAAATCTAAGTCCCCACTTAGCTCAGACTGGCTAGAGCGGCTGACTGTAGAGTGTTTTCGGTAAAACCCGATACAGCCGCTGAAATCAGCAGGTCCCCTGTTCAAATCAGGGAGTGGGGACCATCCTTATCCAGCACCCCTGATTTCATCACGAGTACCAATTTGGGCTCTGATTTGACGAGTACCACTTGTAAAGGTGCTCAAAACGAGGTCGTTAGACCCCGTCTTAAAGATGTTCTTCTGAGGGTAGCTCACATAGAGCGCCGCGTCAATCTAGGCGGTGCATGGCCGCATGACAATGATGAGCTCATAAGGGAACTCCTCTCATACGAGCGGTCGATGGACGACCCTCAGCTACAGGCGGAATTCCTTGATTGGATCGAATCCGAGGACCGCAACAAATTTCTCAATACTGAAACAGGAGAGGTCATCTATGCATTATCAGCCAAGAGAGGCAACAAGGTCTACGCCACCAGGAAGACCAAGAAGAGGGATATCAAAAAAGAAACCATTACACAGAAATTGAACCAATAGACATTAAAAAACCAGATGAACTAGAACTAAAATGCCTCTAAGTTTTCAATTCCTTCGAGGATCCGATCGACAGAAACAACACAAACGTAGTCAACAAACTGATTTGGACCGGTTTATGGAATGAAAAGATAACAAGGACCAAATGTAATACGCTAGCAGAACGTACAAAAAACACATCCTTAGTAGACATCAAATACTATCCAGATAGAAGAGTACCCATCGATCAAGACGAAGCCACAAGATATCATAGACACTATATTACCAGATGGAACTCACCAGAATTCAGATGGATAGAGAAAATACCATACAGTGACAAATACAAAGTCAAGGATGAAGCAAATAGGCTGATCAAAATCTTCTGTTCTGATGCGATATTTGATATTCAACACGAATTAGATAAAATAAAAGATGACAAAGAAGAATTTGTAAAGAAAGAAAGGCCGAGAAAGAAGAGGGGTAAGGCCTCACCAAATGTGTGAATACGAATCTATAGAGGGGGCGGATGCCCACGCCCCCTTTGTTATACTTTTCAAATCTGACTCTGACACCAGAGACCAAGGCTTGAAAATGCAGACTCTATAACTAGGGGGGGCTGACAGGTCAATTCGCCGGCCCTCTCAATTTATTGTCATTGATAAATCCACTCTCGGGATACATGCTCTTCAAGAAGTTCATCGTGAGACATACGTTGATGAACAGGGCTACTCCTGTCCCTACTCCCGTTCACATTGCCGTACGTAGAGTTCACATACACTGCAACCGTCTTGTGTGCCGTAGCCACATCATCGGCCATCCAGGAAAGCCATCTGATCAGGACGGAGGGTCCCGGATATAACTTACAGATGCCAGAGAATTGAATTAATTATTAGAACACAGCACAATCGAGGTTTACTACAGATTCTGATAAACTGCTAGCAAACTTTTTATTCTTAGGTCTTTGCTTATTTAATATACATTAGCAGTTCGGCTTCGGCAGAGACTCTAGGACGGCCTGAATGTGTCCGTCAATGTGGTAAGAGTGATATCATGAATCATAATAGAGATAAAATTGCCATCGCATCGCTGTTCATAGTTGGTGTAGTGATGGTATCCGCAGTGGTGATCTATGATGACAATCAGGACTTGGATGCCGATTTGCATCTCTCGGGTCAATTGGGCGGCGTAGATTGGGTGTACAATAACGGAACAATCGATGTCTATCCGTCGAAGAATCCTGCTCCAGGGTATGAAATGGGAGTCATGGCACACTCCGATAATTTTTGGTGGGGATTAGAGTATGATTCTAAATACCCCGGGAGCGCAGATCTGATAAGGGTCTATGTCAAAGAGGGTGTGACATCTTTATCAAGCGATTCATTCAGTTGGACCGGCTGTAACAATCATAATTCTGAAGGAATGGGCTTGAGGGATGTCTCTCTCCCGAACACTCTAACCACGATCGGTGATAGGACATTTTAGTACAGTATAATTGAGGATCTTACTATTCCGATGAATGTCACCGAGATCGGTAACAGGGTTTTTTTTGCCAATGAACTGAAAAGTGTCACGGTGATGCCTAAGATCCCGCCGAAAATAGGAACAGAAGTGTTCGCCTATAACTACTACCTTACTCAGATAAATGTTCCTGCAAGTTCTTTGGAAGCCTATAAGGCCGCGCCAGGATGGAGCGATTACGCGGATAAAATGGTCCCTGTCGAGTTCGAATATCCGACCTCGGGGACCATAATGAACATAGACTGGAAGATCCAAGATGGCTCTCTTACCCTTTCCAAGAACCCCAATGATGAGGATGGCAGGATATTATTCACTAAGAATATCTGGAAATCCGCTGGAGTTTACGACATCAAGAAGGTCGTGATCGGCGATGGCATAACGAACGTCCCGGCAGGTATGTTCAGCGGAACGGACATCGAATCCGTTGTCATAGGAGAGGATGTAGAGGTCATTGAAACATCTGCGTTCAAAGGCTGTAAAAAATTGTATGATGTCATCATCGGAGGATCCGTTAAGACAATAGAACAGGCAGCATTCATGGACTGTACCAGTCTTGAAAGCATAGTCATCGGAGATTCTGTTGAAGTGATCTACAGCTATGCTTTCAATGGAGTTCCTCTGAAGTCTTTGTATCTACCATCGAATGCCATGATAATCGATGGTCTGTTCAGCAGATCGTTCGATATAAGAGAATGGTATGATACAGATGGAAGATGGTTGATAGGCAATCAGATCGGCGGACATCTGTTCGAAGTCGATGGCAGTGTCGCTAAAGCGGTGACAGCCGGTGACGGTCAAGATAAAGAGCCGGTAGATGATTTAGCGACGGGCTTCACAGACACGGCACGCAAGTACCTGGAAGTAATGATCTTCGATCTGAAGTACAACCTCAGAGAATGGTTCACGCCGTTGCGCAATTTTCAACTATTCTGAAACCATTTGATGACGGCAGCTATCCCGCTGGTGACTGTCAGTGGGATAGCTGTTCTCGATGAGAACAGCTTCTCCGCACTGCCCTTTCCTTGTACATCTCCTTAATCGCATACGGATTGAGGTCCGGATTGGATGTGAAATGAAACGCGGGTCTGACACTTAGAGCAAAACGATCTGAGTGTCGACTCATCATTCTTCAAGGTTGCTGGTAAAGGATAAAAGCGGCCTTTCCATTGTTTTCAGCGACCAAACCTCAAACAAGCCGAAAGGCCGTCTTTCACATAGTCGTGTGACTCATTAAGGTTACGGTGATTCGACCTTTGGGGCAGGTCAGGAAAGTGAAGATTTGTCTCATAGACGCAGAAAGATCAACGCAGTGATACCGAAACCGAACGATAACATAACGATGACCATGGGCACCAAGGTCATCGTCGATGCCGTATTCTCGGATACAGGATAGGATAGGTTCCTGGACGGATTGAAGAGGGATCAGGGCGAGAGCGTGGCCAACGAGGTGAAGGCTCTTGTGGCCAATTCGGTGGAGATGACGAGCATATCGGTGGAGAGGCTCGACCGTTGGATGGAGCAGAGGGCGAAGATCGTCGCGAAGGTCAGGGCATACAATCCGACCTGGAGGGATCCGGGTACCCTTCTGATTACGGACCAGTACAAGAACAAGCCCGATTCCCATGCGTTCGCGGAACACTCCGGTTCTATGGATGATTCCGTTATCGTTCCCCTCAGGGAGCAGCTCGGGTTCCACTTCGCCACCATACCCTCAGAAGAAGCTTCAGAAGGAGGCTCTTCCATGCAGGCGTACCCATCGAGACCATCTCCAAGTTCCTCGGTCATGAGTCCACGATAGAGACCCTCAAGTACCTCGGTATCAACCTCGACGACATGGATGCAGGCATGAGCAAGCTTGCAGAGTACGATCGCAAAACACTTTCCAACAAGGGGTCGAAATGACCCCTCCCAGCAAAATTACAACTGATGAAATCAGGGAGTGGGGACCATACTTGTCCAGCACTTCTAAAATTTGATGACTTAAACTTGGCCGAAAGCTCTTACGAGTTTAAGCC